>Ga0335072_10002925_pt1 | contig 26089 bp, 27 predicted proteins | sample Lox_Sample_21_FD_206725 | JGI IMG/M metagenome (GOLD analysis project Ga0335072, IMG submission 206725) | Soil microbial communities from Loxahatchee National Wildlife Refuge, Florida, United States - Lox_Sample_2.1 | ecosystem: Environmental > Terrestrial > Soil > Wetlands | place: USA...
GACTACGGCGTCCGGATCGACTGCCGCACCTACGACCATGCCGATCTCGGCCCCTGGCGGCGCCAGCACTCGGGGATCACGGCCCGCAAGGGCCTGTGGGAAGTCCACTCTGATCCTTACGACCTGTCGAGGGTGTTCGTCCGGACCCCGGACGGCTGGGTCACGGCCCCGTGGACGCACCTGCCGATGGTGTCGGCCCCGTTCGCCGACTTCACCTGGCGGCACGCACGGCAGCTGGCCGCCGCCAGGGGACTGGACGACACCGACCAGGCGGCTGTCGCCCGCGTGCTGGATGACCTGCTCAGCCGGGCCCAGGCCGGCCCCAGTGCCCGGGTCGCGGCCCGGACCGCGATCGCCGCAGCGGACCGTCCCGCCCTGCCGCCCGCGGGAACCGGGCACGACGACGACGCGCAGCCCGGGCCCGGCGGCCAGCAGGACGCCGTGGCGCCGATGCCCATCTTCGACGCCTGGGCGGAGGCCGAGAGATGGCGGTGAGCAAGGCCCGGCGGCCCGTGCCGCCGGACGGCAGCGGGATCCCGGCCGACAGCCCGCTGACGACCAAGGAGGGCTGGGCCGCGTTCGTCGGCCGTGAGCCGTCCCCGCCGCAGCTGCTGCCCGCGGCCGGCCTGGCCGGGCTCGATGCACGGAAGCGGGCCGCCTACGACGAGGCCCGCCGCGAGTATCACGCGGGCCTGCCGCTGGTGAGCACCCCGGTGCTGCAGAAGGTCATCTCCACGTGCCGGCTGCTGATCCAGCTGAACCGCCACCAGGTCTCCGCCCGCCGGGGCGTGATCATCAGCGGGTCGTCGGGCACCGGCAAGACCACCGCGCTGACCCAGCTCGGCCGCACCCACGAGCTGGTCGCCCGCAGCCGCCACCCGGGCGACCACGGGCGGATCCCGGTCATCTACGTGACCGTCCCGCCCGCCGCGACGCCGAAGATGCTCGCGGTCGAGTTCGCCCGGTTCCTCGGCCTGGAGCTCCCGGCCCGGGCCAACCTCGCCGACATCACCAACACCGTCTGCTCTGTGGCCGCCCACGTCCATGCCGACCTGGTCCTGGTCGACGAGATTCACAACATCAGCCTCGCCAGCCGCTCCGGGGCCGAGGTATCAGACCAGCTCAAGTACTTCGCCGAGCGGCTGCCCGCCACGTTCGCCTACGCGGGCGTGGACGTGGAGTCCCAGGGACTGTTCTCCGGGGCCCGCGGCCGGCAGATCGCCGGCCGGTTCACTGTCATCCCCGCCGCCCCGTTCGACTACGGCACCGCACAGCAGCGCGCCACCTGGCAGGCAGTCGTCACAGCGATGGAGACGATGCTCCGCCTGCACGAGCACCCGCCCGGCACGCTACCGGGCCTGGCCGAGCTCCTCTACCGCCGCAGCGGCGGCATGATCGGGAGCCTGTCCCAGCTCATCCGCGGCGCCGCCATCCTCGCCATCGAGGCCGGCACCGAGAAGATCACCCGAGCGCTCCTCGACGCCGTCCCCGTCGACTATGCCGCCGAGCGCACCGCCCGCCCCGGGCGACCCGGCGCGGGCAGCGGCGGGTGAGCCTGCCACCGCGGCTGCCCGTGACCGCCAGGCCCGCCCGCCACGAGGCACTCGCCTCCTACCTGCGCAGGCTCGCCACACTCAACAGCCTCGACGGCGACGACCTCTGGCGGCGGGTCACCACCTCAGCCAGCGGCTCGCGGCTCCGGCGGTCGCCGGCCGTCCCCGCGGTCGCCGCGCTAGCGGGGCGGGAGCCCGCAGCCCTGGCCGCCGCGATCCCCGAGCTCCGTGATCCCCCGCCAGACTGGGAATCACTCCGGCACGCCCCCCAGGCAGGCTGCCCCCGCTGCGACGCCGGCCACCCCGGCGGGCAGGTGCTGCGGCTGCTGCCGCACCACGAGTACGCCTGCACCCGGCACCAGTACTGGATCGGCCCGCCCGACATCAACCACCCCGGCCCGCCCCTGCCCGGGCACCCCGAGATCATCACCGCCCAGAGGCGCCACTGCAAGCTGGTCCGCCAGCACGGCTGGGCCATGGCCTACGACGGCGTCCTGACCGGGCTCATGATCTGCGCGCACCTGTGGCAGAACCACGCCATCACCGGCCCGAAGCCGACCTGGGACCGCCGCCGCCAGGACCTCATCCCGCCCGGCCAGGAAGCCACCCAGTTCACTGCCTCCCGCATCTTCGCCACCGTCTATCCCGAGGCCGTCAGCCTCGCCGCGGTCATCGCCTCACCCCAGTGGCGGGAACTGGCCAGCGGAACAGGCCACGATGCCCGCCTGCTCGCTGCCGAGCTCGGCCGCCGCACCGGCATCCCCGGCTACACGCCCAGCAGAGAGAACGACCCCATCGGCCACTGGATCGCAGACGACGCATCGCAGCCGCCCAGCCCACCCGGCACCATATTCCGCGGCCGCCGCCCCAGCCAGCTCGACACCGTGCACCCGCTCAGCCAGGCCCGCCACGACACCAGCGCACTACGGCTCGCATCAGGGGACCGGCCACCCGGCAGGATCATCCTGACCCACCGCGTCATCCAGCCCGTCCTCATCCGCCAGTGGTCCATCCCCATGGACAACATCAACGGCGCCATCTGGCAGAGCCAGCGAACCGGATCCCGAAAATTCGAAGAGTTAAAGCGAACAACCAGCCGGCAAGGCTTCCGCCGACAACCTTCGAGTCCCAGATCAGCAGACCGCCAGGACGAAGCCTTAATCCGGAACGGACAGCTCTCGGCTAGTGGTGCCGGATGCGGCTGAGGATGTCCGCTTGACGAATGCCGTAAACATGAGTTTATATTGAATGTGCCAGACGATCTGGCATCGAAAAAATCTGCTCCCCCTCGGCCAGGCCGCCTTCCGGGCGGTCCCGGCCGGCCTGTGACTTCCGGCCTGCGGCGCCTGCCATAAGGCCTGGGAGGGGAGCAGCTCATGAGCGATCATGCCGAGTCCCCGGCCGGGGGCCAGTGGCTGGCGGAGCAGGTACTGGCCAGGCCGCACCTGCTAGGGGCGGCCGGCCGGGTCATAGCGGCGGGCGACCGGTCCAATGACGCCTGCCTGGACGCACGGCAGTTCCTCGAGCACCAGCTGGGCGCGGACCCGGCGGTCACCCTGACGCTCGGCGACTACCGGCACGCGGTGCACGCCCTGTACTCGGCGGGCATGACCCACGGCGGCGACATCCTTGACGCCGGTACGCGCACCGCCAGCCGACGGCCGACGAGCGGTTCGCCGCCTCGAGGATCAGCCGCGGCGAGGTCATGGTCAAGGACGAGCAGTGCCAGGGCATCGACGGGGCCAGTTATGCCCGGGCCTGGTACCCGCACTCGGGCAAGCCCGCGATCGTGGTCACCTCCAGCGCCGGCACACGGGAGATCGTCAACTTCGCCAACCGCGACGACGCCTGGGCCTGGATGACCGGCCGCGCCCCCGAGGCCACCGGGCCGGTACGGACCACGGCCACCGGGCCGGGCACCCGCACCGCCCGCGAGGAGGAGGTCCTGGCGTTCCTGCTGCGCGACCCCTCGCGGGCCAGGCCGGTCGCCGGGCTGGTGGCCCCGGAGTCGATGACCACCCACCTGCGCGCCGAGGCGCTGGCCGCCTGGCAGAAGCTGGCGGACACTGGCGGCGGCCCGGACTTCGAGGCGGTCGCCGCGCGGTATGCCCGCAGCCTGCTGCGCGCCCCCCGCTGGGCGGCCGGCGACATCGGCTGGCCCGGCGCGACCCGGGCCCGAGCCTACCTGGACCGCCTGGCCGCCACCCCGGTCACCGAGCCCCAGGCCCGCGCGGCCGCCGAGTTCATCACCACCGCCGACGCGGGAGGCCAGGCCCAGCGCGGCCACCTGCCTCAGCCTGCCCTCGGGCGGCGCGGGCCCGCCCTGCTCCCGCCTGCTCCCTCCGCTGTTCGCGGCGGCCCGGCGCCCCGCCTTCCGTGAACAGTCCCGGCCTCGCCAAGACAGAAAGGGGATGCCCGATGCCACGAAAAGGATCGGCCCGCGATGACGCCCGGCGGCGCGCCATGCAGGCCAAGGCCGCCCGCGACCAGGCCCGCAAGCTGCGCGAGGACCAGATCGCGGCGGTCCTGGCCGACTACTACCTGGCCATCGGCCAGGCGCAGCGGCTACGGGAGCAGGCCCGGCAGAAGGCCGACGCGGTTCTCGCCGATGGCGAGAAGGCCGCTCAGGTGCCTGACGAGTCGGCGGTCCAGGCCGTGCGCGCGCTGCGGGAGCTGGTCGGCGGCATCGCCGAGGTGGCCGAGCTCTGCGACCTGACCCAGTCGGCCGTCCGTGACCTGCTGGCCACCCCCGGAAGGGATAACGACGATGAGCGAGCCTGACCAGGCGAGCGCTGGCGGCACTTGGAGTGACAACAGCTTCTGGCTGACCGAGCGCCTGCAGTCCGACGTGACGGTGCTGCGCGCGGCGGGGGAGCTGTACGCGGGGAGCCGTGACGCGGACACCGGGGCGCTGGCCGCGCGCCGGTCGCTGGACAGGCAGCTCCGCACGATGACCGGGTGGCCGCACCCGGAGGACTACGAGGCGATGGCCGTCGACTACGAGGCGGCCGGGCGGGCCGAGGAGGCGGCGCTGCTCCGGCAGGTCGCGGCCACGCGGGAGCTGCAGGCTGAGGCCCGCTACCGGTGGAACCACCGGTATGCCGACCGCCCGGCGAGCACGGCCGATGAGATGATCACCACGATGGCCGACGGCGGGATGATCGACTTCGACCCCGAAGGGCCGTACCGCGGCCTGGACGGCGCGGGCTACCGGCCGGGGATGCTGACGATCGCCGACCTGGACACGCCGGTCATGGTGGTCGCCAGCCGCGGCGGGCTGGACCTCGCCGTCGACTGGGAAGACTACTCGGCAATGTCGGCATGGCTCGCGGACCGGGGAAGCAGCGCCGCCGGCCCGCTGCAGGCACCGCCCACGCCGGAGGGGCACCGGTTCCGGCCATGGCAGGAGGAGCAGATCCTGGCCCGGATGCTCGAGGCTCCCGGCGAGGTCCCTGCGCTGGCGCCGTGGCTGCCACCGGACCGGTTCACCGCCGACCTGCGCTACGACGTCTACGCCGCGATCCTGGCCGTGGCCGGCGAGGGGGAGCGCCCCACGCCGGACCGGGTCGCCGCCGAGATGGCCAGCCGGCTGGCCTGGGTCCCCGACCACGCGCTGCCCCTCTACGGCGGCCCGGACGGGCCGACGGCGCAGGCCTACCTATCCCGGCTGGCCGCCACCCCCGTCAGGAGTGATGAGGCGACCCAGGCGGCCCGCGCCCTGCACCAGGAGGACACCCGCAACCGGGCCCGCGGCCTGACACGCTCTGCGGAGCACGCGGAAGATCCCGGCCCGAAGCCCCGGCACGTGCCCGAGCAGGCCAGCTGGCTGGCCCTGGCCAAGCAGGCCACCCCGGACACCAGCACCACGCCCGCCCCGGCGACCGTGCAGGGGCCACGCCCGGCTGTCGGCCCCGTGGTGGCGGTGGATCCGGGGCTGCGGCCGCCAGAGCAGCCGCAGCCCGGCGGGCCGGCACCGCGCCTGTGACGGTGCCCGCGTCAGCCGCTGCCGGGCGCCTTCGGACCGGGATGGGGCTTGGGGCCGCCGATGTCGGCGTTCTGGCCCTGGCGGTAGCCGTCACAGTAGCCGCCGCCGGTGAAGGTGATGTAGGTCTTCTCGGTGCGGGGGTAGGCCTGCTCGGTCATGCGGCGGATGACGAGCTCCCGGTCGGCGAGGACCACGGCGGTGGACGGCCCGTCCCCGCTGGTTGCGGATTCCCCGGTCTCGGCCGCCTGGGCGGCGGCCTGCTCGGCGGCGCGGACCCGGCTGACGACGGCCGCGGTGAAGCCCACCATCCAGGCCTTGGCGCGCGACTCCGGGACCTGCCGGGCGGCCAGGGCGCGGGTCATCTGGATGAGCAGCGAGGAGAACAGGATGCCGGCCCGCTCGAGGTCGCTGGCGTAGCCGAACACGTGCATGCGGGTGGCACTGTCGTCATCGAGCTCTACGCACTGGCAGCGCAGCGCCTGGCCCAGTCCGCCCAGCAGGTGGGCCTTGACGCCAGCCCACGGATCATCGAGGGTCATCACCGTGTCGGCGGGCTGGTCGGTCGCCGGGCACTGGGCGCCGAGCCGGGCGCGGTCGATGCCGTAGCGGGCGATCAGCTCGGCGGCCTTGCCGGTCAGGACCTGGGCTTCTGCCGGGGTGACGGACTCGTCCTCGGCCCTCGCCAGGAGCTTGCGGGCCTGGTCGAGCGGGTCCTCGTTCGATGAGGTGGCGGGCATGGCAGGTTGTCCTCTCCTTCGGTACCGGGGTGAGCGGGAAAGGGTGCGGCCCCGGGCTGGTGCCCGGGGCCGCGATGAGCTGGCTAGAAGGGGTGCGTGGTCTCGTCCTGGAACCGGTCGGGCTTCGGCTCCTCGGTCGCGTGGCGCTGGCCGGGAGCCTCGTCGTTCGGTGGCTCCGCGAGGAGGGCCGGGTCGGGGTTCTCCCCGTCCTCCGTGCCCGGCTCCTCATCGTCGCCGGGCTCGTCCTCGTCGTTCTCGCCGGCCTCGGCGTAGGAGGCGGCGACCTCCTCGGGCGTCATCGGCAGCCGGGCCAGCACCGGCGGGGCTCCCGAGTCGATGACCTCCCGCAGCAGCCTGGCCATCGAGTAGCCCGGGTCCTCGTCCTGCGCCCGGTCCAGGGCCACGTTGGCCAGCGCGCCCTCGCCGCACTGCCAGGCGACGAAGGCCAGCAGGCACGCGGGCGGGGCAACGAAGCCGGGGCGCGCCCGCCTCGTCAGGTCCGTCCACAGCCGCAGGTGCGCTTCCTTGTGCCTCGGGTCCATCCGGGCCCAGGCGTCATCCCGCACGCGCAGGTCGCGCAAGCCGATCGACAGCCAGGCCGCGTCGGCGTCCGATTCGAACTGGCCGCCCGACCGGTAGGTGTCGACCGCAGTGCGGACCCTTTCCAGGCCCGCCAGGGCGATCACCCGCCGGGCGTGGCCGGTGCGCCCCTCGCTGGCTGCCTCCGCGACGGCCCGGCTGACCCGTTCCTGCGCGTCGAGGGTAGCGCGGAGCATCGCCTCGCCCTCCAGACCGTCCAGGGGCGCGACCCGGGCGGCCAGCTCCTCCCGGCTGGCCAGCACCGGCCGATGGCCGGCCTCGGCGAAGGCCGACGTCACCGGGCTCGTGGCGATGTCGTAGGGCACGCCATCGGGCGGGCAGCAGCTGGGGTCGGTGCAGAGGTAGGACCAGTAGCGGCCGCCGTCGGCGCGCAGCACCTCGGACAGCTGGAACCCGAGCTCGTCCGCGCGCCTGCGGACCGCGTCGGCGACCGGTGTCACCAGCCGGCCCGGCCCGTACCCGACCGCGACGCCGAGGCTGAACCCGTGGGCCACCAGCACGCCGAGCGCGCGGCGGCCGATCTCGTCGGCCAGTGCGAGATCGGGAGTCTTGGGCAGGTCGAACCGGACGGTCAGGCGAACCCGGCCCCGGGGTGGCGTGGCGCCGAGCACGACGATGCTCAGCCGCGGGCCGAACCCGAGCAGTTGCGGGACGAGGGCCAGCAGCGCGGCTGGCGAGCCGATCCGGATCAGGGACTGGCCGTCCCCGGAGGGACTGGGATTGTCGGTAGTAGGGGGCATGGCGATGTCGCCTTTCTCATGAGTGATGTCGCTGGATGGGGCTGGTGGCCGGGGCGGGCGCGGACGTCGCGCCCGCCCGGACGGGGAGGGTCAGGAGTTGCCGGTCACCCCGGCCAGGACCTCGCGGTTGGCCTGCTCTTCGGCGGTGAGCCCGCCCGTGGCCCAGGGGTTGCCGTCGGCCTGCCCGGTGCGGGTGGCCTTGGCGGTGGTGAGGGTCTCGAAGGCCATCGAGGCGGCGACGTCCCAGGCGGTGAGGGTGATGTCGGCGCGTGGCTCCTTGCCGGGCTCGGAGGGCGTCCAGACCCGGGCGGTGCAGTCGGTCGCGCGGACCGTGACCCGGTCGCCGTCGACCACCGAGGCGGCGACGTGGGCGGCCAGGGCGTCGTAGCAGACGACCTTGAACCAGCGGGTGATGCCGTCGCCGCCAGGCGTGCGGGGCGGCAGGTAGGCGGCGAGGATGAAGCTGGTCCATGGCTTGCTGGTGCGGGTCGTGCCGGTGAACGGCGCCCGTATGACCCGGCCGGTGACGGTGATGGTGATCTGGTCCACGGTGGTTCCTCCCTGGCGTGATCGCCGGGAGGGCGGCCGCCTTGGCGGCGGCCGGGGATGCGGTTCCCTTCCCGGCACCAGGGGCGATGGCACCGCGAGCGAGGCAGCCGTCAACTAGGCGCCCGGGCCGGCAAGATGTTTTCCAGCGGGCCTCCTACAGCGCCGGCGAAGCCGGCCGCAGGGAAGGAGGCGGCCCGCGTCATGGAAAAGATCTCTGCCGCCCGGCGGGCTTAGCGCCACGGTTGACGGCGCTGAGGAAGTGGGGCAGGCTGCCCCGCCGGGAAGGAGTAAGCCGCCATCCAGGCGACACCGCGGACGCGTGCTCACCGTGACGCGGTGGAGGAACTGTGGCATCTGGCCAGAGTCGGTCAAACTCATGGGTTTGGTCGCGTCCCTGGCTGGCAGGCCTACGGCCGGCGCGGCTGCTGCTTAAGCGTGTGGTGGATGCGGACGTCTACGATTGCCTTGTTAGGCCAGGTTCCTTGATCAGCCTCGCACGCTCGCGGCGATTCGCGCCGCGAGCGCGGTCTCTTCCAGTCATCTTGAAGGTGCCGCTGGACCGGGAGGAATAAGCGCCGTGTTTGGCACATGCTCCTGCTTCGACCAGCATCATGTGCAGCCGCGCGTGCAGGGAGTGCGGTTCCATGCCGAGCGCCAGGACACGTCGGCGCAGGGCTGGCTTCACCTGCTGGAGCTCATCGATGAGGCCGCCGCTGACGGCCGTGAGTCGTTCGATCCGCTCTCTGAGATGAGCCGGGAGGAACGACGGCAGGTCAGGACGTTGCCGCCGTCGGTAGGCAAGCTGACGGCCGTGAAGTACCTGGGGCTCCCCGCGAGCAACCTGGTCCGGCTGCCCGCGGAGATCGGCGCGATGGCCAGCCTCGAGGTGTTCGACCCCTACATGTCTCACAAGCTGCACTGGTTCCCCTACGAGCTGACCAGGTGCAAGAACCTGAGAAGCAGCACGGTCAGCACCCGGTCGGTCTTCGGGAACTTCAAGTACCGGCCGCCGTTCCCCGCACTCGGGCAGAGGGCGTTGCCGCCTGGCGGCCTGGACCCGGGGGTGTGGGGGGCCGACATGGTCAGCTCCTGCAGCGTGTGTGACGGGCCGTTCACTGAATGGGGGGTCCGCCAGGCCTGGCTGTCGGCCAGGGTCGCCACGGACGTCCTGCCGCTGCTGGTGAATGCGTGCTCTGACGCCTGCGTTGAGGCATTGCCGGAAGGCGCGGACCGTCATCTCCGGGCTCCTCACTCCGGAGGGCCCGGCATCGCGCAGCCCGGGGCGCGTGAAGGCTTTCGACGTCTTGGGGCTGGCTAGAACTGGCGTCGTCCGGAGGCGTGCCGAACCGACTTGATCAGGAGATCGACGTTGTGCTCGTCAATGCCGGTAATCGCGTCGCCAAGGCTGACCTGCGCCTGGCCGGCGCGGCTGGCAGCTAGTCGTAGCATGCGCTTCTCGCCTGCCGAACTAGGGGAGCAGGGCAGCGTCCAGGGCCGTGCTGGCGCCTTCCCCGCCGATCGCCGTCGTGTCGGTGCCGCAGTGGATGGGGCAGGCGAAAGCATCACGTTCGAGCCGGGTGCCGTGAGCGTTGAGGGGCCGTCCTTGCCCTGGAGGGTGTTGTTCGGCGAAGCTTGTATGCACTGGCCGTGTCCCGGCTGATGATGAGGATGCGGAAGGCCTGTGGGGTGGGGATGCACCGGTTCGGCAGGTGGGCGGTATCTGGACTAGTGACGGCTGCGGCGTTCGCGCTGCCGACCTGGATCTGCGCCGTGCTGGTACTGCCGGCGGTGCTAAAGGATCCCTCGATCCGCTGGGGGCTGGCCTCTGCCCTGGGGACGGCGCTGGCGGCGCTGGCCGCCGCGTGGGGGTACGGTTTCGCCACCCGGGTACAGGGCACAGCCGAGGACCGCAAGCCGCCGGTTGCCGCGGTCTCGGCGCCCGGGGTGCGCGCCGTCGCCATCGGCGGTGCCAATGCGGGCGGCATCTCCACGGGTGACACCGCGGCACCTCAGCAGCCTTCCGGTCAGGTCGCCGGGGTGAGGCCGCAGGATCGGCGGTTTCCCGCGGCCCCGGCAGCGGGCACGGTGACCGCGTCCGGAGAACGCTCGATCGCCATCGGCGGTGGCAACAGCGGAGCGTTGTCCACTGGTGACCAGCATGGCGGTGCCCCGTCGTGAGCCGTCCCGCGGAGGAGGAAGCCGGCGGACCGCAGCCGCCGGCGGCCAGCGAGCCTTCTGCGGGGGCCGTGGCCAGCGGGGAGCGATCCATAGCGATCGCGGGCGACAACTACGGGGCTGCCATGACTGGCGACAATGCCAAAGTCGTGGTGCTGCCATCCGAGGCGTTCCTGCCCATAGCCGGGGTGGAGGCTCCGCCAGGACTGGACAACCTGCCGATGCGTCCCCGCACGTTCGTCGGGCGAGCTCGGGAACTGGAGCGCCTGGGTGCCGCTCTCGCGGCACCCGGGCAGGTCGTGGTCCAGGCTGTGCACGGCCTGGGAGGCATCGGCAAGAGCTCCCTGGCTGTCCAGTGGGCCGCCACTCGCGCCCAGGGCCATGCCCCGATCCGGTGGATCAACGCCAGCAGCGCGGCGAGCGTGCAGAAGGGCCTGGCCGACCTGGCGGCCGCGCTGCAGCCGGCCCGGACGGAGGCCGCCACGGCGGAGGCCCTAGCCGAGCAGGCCATGCAGTGGCTGGCCACCCATGACGGCTGGCTGCTTATCCTCGACAACGTCAATGACCCCGCCGACATCGCGAGCCTGCTCGCGCGGCCTGCCGCCGGGCGCTTCCTGATCACCAGCCGGCTCGCCGGGCCCTGGCCCCACGCGTCCACCGTGATCCGCCTGGACGTCCTGGACGAGGCCGAATCGCTGGAGCTGCTGACCCGGATCACTGCCACGGCCGGCATGCGGGACCTGGACGGCGCTGCCGAGTTGTGCGCCGAACTGGGCCACCTTCCCATGGCGATAGAGCAGGCCGCCGCCTACCTGGCCGAGAACTCCCTCACCACGCCCTCCCCGAGGGCCTACCTGGACCTGATCGCGCAGTTCCCCGCTGAGATGTACCGCGACGGTGCCGTCGCCGCCCCGGCAGGACGCACTATCGCCCGGGTCTGGCGCCTCACGCTGGACCGCATTGCAGCCACTCACTCCCTCGCCCCGGACCTGCTCCGCATCATCGCCTGGTACGCCCCCGGTCACATTCCCGTCACCCTCCTGGCCAGCCTCGCCGGCCCCCCCCGCCCTCAACCGGGCGATCAGCCTGCTCACCGCCTACAGCATGATCACCCCCGACCCCGGCACCGGGACACTATCCGTTCACCGGCTCGTCCAGGCGGTCAGCAGGACCCCCGATCCAGACGATCCCCACCGCGCCCCCGAGAGCATCAGCCGTGCCCGCAGGCAAGCCGCCGGGCTGCTCCACGCGTTCATTCCCACCGAATCGGACTGGGACGACCAGGACCACTGGAGAAACGCGGCCTATCACTGGCGACTAGCCCGCCCTCATGCCGAAGCCCTCATCGAGCTCAGCGATCCCGCACACGACACGACGGCCATCGCCGACCTGCTGCACCGTGCAGCGGCCCTGTGGTTCCGCGACAGCGGCCCCATCGACGACCACGCCAGAACCTACCTGCGCCGCGCCGCGCAAGCATACGAGCGGACCCTCGGGCCGGACCACCCCAAGACCCTGACCTGCAGCAGAGGTCCCGTTGACCTTTACTATCCGCCCATCCGGGAGATTAAGTCCGAAATGGACAAACTGGCGCAGAGCCTGGGTGAGGACGTGGCCTCGCATAGCCGGAAGACCCTGGGAGACAAATACCGCGACGGAGGTGACCTTGAACGAGCCGTCCTCACCTACGAAGCCGTTCTGGCCTGCTGGGAGCGGGTTTTCGGGAAGCACCCGGAAACACTGACCTGCCGCAACGACCTCGCCGATGCATATGTCGCAGCCGGTGACCTGAGCCGCGCCATCGCGCTTTACGAAAGCACCCTCGCCGACTACGAGCAGGAAGCAGGCCCTGATACCACCCGGTACCTGGCCACTCGGCACGGCCTCGCCATGGCCTGGCGCCTCGCCGGGAACCTGGACCAGGCCATCGCCATGTACGAGGCAACTCTCGCCGACGCAATGCGGAAACTCGGGCCAGATTACTTCCGCACCCAGAATTGCCAGAGCGGCCTCGCATACGCTTACCGGACCCGGGAGACCTTGAACCGCCCCACCGGACACTAGCTACTACCGCGCAGCTCACGCGTCGTCACCTGAAAGATGTGCCATCCGCCGGTAGCTGGCGGAATCGGATCGCTAGTTGGCGCACGAGGGGCCGCTGACCCGACCCGAGGAAAGGCGCATGTGCCGTCGGCGGAATATCCGGTTGAGCGCCCGTTGCCCGGGTGACAGGATGCGACCCGTGACGGATACGGCGGCCGTGCTGCGGCTCTTCGACGAACTGGCCGGCGAGTATGACCAGCACATCCCGTTCTTCGCGCCCTTCGGCCGCGACCTGGTCGCCTGGTGCGACCTGCGGCCGGGCCAGCGGGTGCTGGACATCGCCGCCGGGCGCGGCGCGGTCGCCGGCCCTGTGGCCCAGGCGGTGGGCCCGCGCGGCGCGGTCCTCGCCATCGACGGCTCGCCGAACATGCTCCGCGCCCTGGCCCGCGACTTCGGTGACGTGCCGCAGATCGAGACCCGGGAGATGGACGCGCACCACCTCGCCTTCCCCGATGCCTCCTTCGCTGCCGTGACCTGCGGTCTGGCGTTCCATATCATGGCGGACCCCGGGCAGGTCATTGCCGAGGCCCACCGGGTGCTCCGCCCTGGCGGCCTGCTGGCGTTCTCCACGCCGGGGCCGGGGAAGCCGGATAGCCGCTGGGACTTCGACGAGCTGGTACGGGACGTTGACGAGCGAGCCAGCGAGGAGAGAAAACGACGCTCCGGTGAGGAGACCGCCCCGGAGCTGTTCACCCCGCCGCCGCGCGCGCTGCCGGAGATCTGCGCGGCGGTCGGCTTCACCGATGTTGAGCAGCGCGCGGTCCAGCGCTCTTTCGACTTCCGCGACCCGCAGCATTACTGGGACTTCGTGATGTCACACGGGTTCCGCGGCCACGTGTACTCCCTCGGCCCGCAACTGGCCGCCGAGTTCCGCACCAGGCTGTTCGCGGCCCTGGAGCAGTTGCAGGCCGACGGCTGCATCACCGTCAGCTTCGGCGCCGTCTTCGCCCGCGCCCGCAAGCCCGGCGTCGGCCAGGCGCAGCCCCCGAACTGCTGGCCCGCCGGCAAGAGGGCCGAACGCCCCTGACGATCACCCCCGAGACCCCGGGCTTGCGGGGATCGGGCCCGTCCCGCCACAAGGCCCGCGTGTCCAGCCCCCACGGATACCGGCCGGCCGGTCGACGCAGGTTCAGCTGAAAGGGACGCACGGCCTGGGATCTGGCAACAAGCGCCGTCGGTGCGAACATCCACATCTGAGCGCGAGAGCCCGCCCCGGATGGGGGCGGGCTCTCGACGGCTGCTCGGTCAGCTGGAGCCTAGGGCCTTGGACCCCGCGCGCAGCTTGGCCCCGCCGATGTCGGCGTTCTGGCCCTCGCGGTAGCCGTCCGTGTACCCGTTGCCGGTGTAGGTGACCCGGGCCTGCCGGGTGCGCGGGTAGGCCTGCTCGGCGTTGCGGCGGATCGTCAGCGACCGGTCGGCGAGGACGAGGGCGGTGGACGGGCCGCTGTCCCCGGTGGCCGCCCGCTCGGTGTCGGATGCTTGCGCGGCATCCTGCTCGGCTTCCTTGACCCGGGTGACGACCGCTGCGCAGTAGCCCAGCATCCACGAGCGGCGCCAGGCCTTTGCGCTGGAGGCCCGGGCTGGGACTGCCTGCACGGCCAGCCCTCGTGCCATCTGCACGAGCAGGGAGGTGAACAAGATGTCGGCGCGCTCGATGTCGCTGCCGTAGCCGAAGACGTGCACGCGCATCCCGGGGCCGCTTCCTTTCAGCAGCACGCACTGGCAGCGCAGTGCCTGCGCGAGCCCTGATAGCAGGTGGGCCTTGACCGCGGCCCACGGGTTGTCCAGGACGATGAGCTTGTCGGTCGGGGTGTCGGTCTCCGGGCGGGTCGCGGCGAGCCGGGCGCGGTCGATCCCGTAGCGGGCCATGAGGTCGGCGGCCTTGCCGGTCAGGGCCTCTGCCTCGTGCGGCGTGACGCCGTCGGCTTCGGCTTTTGCGAGTAGCTTGCGTACTCTGTCGAGCACGTCCTTGCCGGTGACGGTGTTGCTGATCGGGTCCATGGTGGTTCCTCCCTGGCAGGCAATGCCGGGAGGGCGGCCGCCTTGGTGGCGGCCGGGTATGCGGTTCCCTTCCCGGCGCCAGGGCGATGGCGCCGCGAGCGAGGCAGCCGTCGGCCAGGCGCCCGGGCCGGCAAGATGTTTTCCAGCGGGCCTCCGGCACCGTCGGCGAAGCCGGCCATGGGGAAGGGGGCGGCCCGCGTCATGGAAAAGATCTCTGCCGCCCGGTGGGCTTAGCGCCACGGTTGACGGGGCTGAGGAAGTGGGGCAGGCTGCCCCGCCGGGAAGGAGCAAGCCGCCATCCAGGCGTCACTGCGGGCGCGTGCTCGCCATGACAAGGTGGAGGAACCGTCAGATGAGAGGTGGCCGACCCAGCGAAAGACTCTGGAGCGGGCATAACGCATCATGGCCGCGCAGTTGGCTGTCCGGTCCCTGGCCACGATTATCGGGGGCAAACGGCGGCAGGTGCGCGGTTCTGAGAGCCTGATCTGTTGTCCATATCAGCTGCCGGGCATTGCGTGCCGCACACCCTAGGGTTAGCGTGGAGAATATTCGCGGTGTAGCGCGGTACCAGCGTATCGGCGAAGACCCTGGGCGTAGTGTGGCGGGATGGTGGCCTTCCGTTGATCGAGGTGATCACTGTCGTCGCGACCGTTGTCCAGACGATCGTTGTGGTTCTTGGGGTCCGGTTTGCAATTATCTCGCTGCGGCAGGGCGAGGCCTCAAGAAACCTTGAGGTCATCAAAGGCCTGATAGAGGGCCTCTCGTCTCCGGAAGGCTACGCCGAGCGCTACGCGATACTGGACCGCGGAAAGGTCGACCCCGCAAGCCTGTCTCGCGAGGACCATCTAATGTATTTGCGGGTATGTGATCAGTTCCAGCGAATCAGCTTCCTGGCCGGGCAGGACTTCATGTCTGGGGGCTACCTTATACGGATGTTTAGCGCGACGCTGGTGAGCATCTGGGAATGCGTCGAGGACTTCGTCAGTTATATGAGGATCCAGAAGGGGCTATCCAACTTCGCAGTGGATTTCGAATTGTTCGCTGGCGAGGCGGCAAACTATCGGCGCGAGCACTTCCCGGGCGAGGTCCTCCGCCTTGCCCTAAGTCCGGCGCCTCGTCAGCGAAGTCCAGCGATGAGCAGAAGGCTCAGGCAGAGCTTGTCGCGTGCCCTGGCTCGGTTGTGACCACGCGCGATAGTAACCACCCGAACAGGCGCTTACAGCGTTCCGGGCTGGCTGGCTTGACTGAGCGTCCGAATCGGCAGCGAGCGCCTGGCTTGCCGGGCTGATCACGTAGGTTGGCGGGGTTATTCCTGAGAAATGTCCCCCGCTGCAGAAGTACCTGGCGTAGCCCGTAACGAAGAGGAGGCTCACCGGAACACGCGAGTTGGCGACAGCGGCGACCGCTCGCAAGCAGTACCCGGCCGAGAGTGTCGTTGGCGTTGGCGGCACGATCCCCGAGGAGGGGAGTAGCCTGCTTGATGCGCTCGCTGAATGCGTCCGGCGTGCTACAGTGCCCGCTACGACGGAAGCGGGTAGCTCTTCGTCACGGGATTGCCGTTGACGTCCACGATTCCCGATGCCGTCAGCGTTCCATTCCAGGAACTGTCCGACTGCTGGGCGTACGCGATCTCGACCCAACCCAGTCTGGTGGCGTAGGTCATCCAGCCGACCGTATGCTCGGGACTCGATCCCGTCTTCGGCCGGGTCCCGGAAGGGATAACGCCCAGCACGCACAGGTTCTGTGCGTTGGCAAGGTCATCCCCGGACTTCCCATTAGTCTGGTCATTGACATACGACGAGAGCGTCTGCCACGCCCACGGCTCGAACAGGACGGAGGACCGGCCGCCGTCCACGCAGGCCAGCAGTCGGTCGGTCGTCGGGTCATCGACCGTCTGGGACTTCGTGAGTCCGACTAGCGCGACCGGCGGACGCGGATGAACGTAGCCATCGGTGTACCAGGAGTAGGACTGATTACCAACCTGCGTTGAGACGCCGGTCTGCCAGCTCGCCCAAGCACCCTTGAGCCCGGTAGTGGCGATGTCTGAGATAACCGAGGCCCCAACCGCCGACGCCAGGTCAGCCAGCCACCCGTCGACTGCGGGATTAAACACAACCCCGCAAGCGGTAACACCTATCCCGCTGATCGCCAGGCCCCCGATTCCGGCAGCCTTTAGAATAGTGCGCCTGCTCGGCGCATTATTTCCACCCGTTAGGCCCGCCACGATTTCACCCATTTGCGCCTCCCGCGGGGATAGTACCCGCACTCGAGGCATGTCGCTAGTAAGCATTCAGGTGTTCTTGGCGGCGTTGTCGCGTGCTGCGCAGGGCCGTGACCCCTGGGGTCTCTGTGAAACCCGGTGCATGAGTTTAATTGGGCGTTATGGCTTCGATGCATAGAGGGGTCTCGTAGCCGCCCGAGGCTCCTGGTCCGCAGTGGAGAATGGAGGCATGGCCTGGCGGGGGCGGGGGGACTGGCGGTGGGTTGCCGCGGCTTTCTTGATCGCTGCCCTAGTGCTTGGATTCGGCTTCATCCTGCGTGCCACCAACCTGGGGACTGCAGCGAATGTCGCGCAACTGGTGTCGCTGGCTCCGCTGATCCTCGGCCTGGCGACCTGGTCACGGGCGCGGCGGGCGGCTAGGGTCACGGAAGTCGATCGGGCGGCGGGGCCGGGCGCAGCGGCAGACGGGCGCTCGGCGGCGGTGCCGTTGGGAGGCACGCCGGTGCCCCGGCAGTTGCCCGCGGCCGTCGCGGGCTTCGCAGGCCGGGCCGCGGAGTTGGGAGAGCTGGCCAGGCTCGTTGAGGAGGGAGTGACGCCGGGCGGTGCCGTGGTGATCTCCGCGATCGGTGGTACGGCCGGGATTGGCAAGACCGCGCTGGCTGTGCAGTTCGCGCACCAGGTCGCGGACCGTTTTCCCGATGGGCAACTGTACGTGAACCTGCGTGGCTTCGACCCGGCCGGGATGCCGATGGCGCCTGCCGAGGCAGTCCGCGCCTTCCTGGACGCCCTAGGGGTGCCGTCCAGGCTGATCCCGGTCAGCCTGGATGCCCAGGCGGCGCTATACCGCAGTCTGCTGGCCGGGCGGCGGGTGCTGGTGGTACTCGACAACGCCCGCGACAGTGAGCAAGTCCGGCCGCTGCTGCCAGGCTCGTCGGGCTGCTGCGTCGTGGTGACGAGCCGCAGCCGCCTGACGGGGCTGATCGCCGACGGCGCCAGGCCGCTGACCCTGGGGTTGCTCACCGATGCCGATGCCCGCCTGCTCCTGGCCCGCCGCCTAGGCGAGGCCCGGGTTGCGGCCCACGCGGGTGCGGCCGGGGAGATCATCGGCGGCTGCGCCCGGCTGCCACTGGCGCTGAGCGTGGTGGCAGCGCGAGCCGCCGCCAACCCGGAATTCCCACTGACGGCTCTGGCCAGAGAGCTGCGGGACATCGATGGACGCCTGCAGGTCCTGGACAGCGGTGAAGCGGCCGCCAGCGTTACCGCAGTGTTCTCCTGGTCCTACCAGCAGCTCAGCGAACAGGGCGCGAGGCTGTTCCGGCTGCTCGGTCGGCACCCCTGGCCAGAATTCACTGCGCCGACAGCCGCCAGCCTCGCCGCCGTCCCGCTGACCACCGCGCGACCACTGCTGGCTGAGCTGGCCCGCGCCTGCCTTATCACTGAACAGGTCCCGGGCCGGTTCGCCTTCCACGACCTGCTGCGCGCCTACGCCGTAGAGCAGGCCCGGCTGACCGATGGCGAGGCCGAGCTCGCCGCCGCCGAGCTCCGGATGTTCGACCACTACCTGCGGACCGCCTATGACGCCATGCTCACCGTGTACCCGGCCCGGCCCAGGCTGGAGCTGCCAAGCCCGCCGCCTGGCGTCTCGCCCGAGCGGCACGACGCATACGAGGACGTGATCGGCTGGTTCCGTGCCGAGCGAGATACGCTGCTGGCCGCGGTGGCACTGCTTGGCGACAGGGGGGCTCACCAACACAACCGGGGCATGGACGCCTACTGCTGGCAGCTGGCATGGAGCTCCGCCCCGATGCTGATGCGGTTGGGGGAGTACCCGCGCATCGAAGCAGCGCTGCGCACCGGCCTTTCAGCGGCTGAGCGGCTGGGTGACCTGAGTGCGCGTGGCCGGGTCCACACCGACCTCGGCTATGCCTACACCCGGCTCGGGGAGCTCGCCGAGGCGGACTGGCACCTCCGCCGCGCGCTTGACATCTTCGCCATCTCTGGCGACTGGGCGGGCGTGGGCCTGGCGTATCACGGGCTGACCGTGCTGCTTGACGAGCAGGGTCGGCACGCCGACGCGCTGCCGCACGCGCGGGAGGCACTGCGGCTGCGCAGCTCCTTCGGCGACCGGACGGTAGTCGCTTACGCGGAGAACACCGTCGGCTGGATCTACGCCAATCTCGGGCAGCACGCCGAGGCCCTGTCGCACTGTCAGCGCGCCCTGGAGCTGCACCTGGAACTGGGGGTCAGGAGCGGCGCGGCCGACACCCTGGACAGCATCGGCTTCGCCTACGCGGGCCTGGGCGACCACCAGCAGGCGATTGTCCACTTCCAGCGGGCAGTGGAGATGTTCCAGGAGATCGGGGATCCGCGCGGCGAGTCAGAGGCACTGATCCACCTCGGGGACGCCTACCTCGCCCTCGGCCAAGACGATGAGACCCGGCAAAGCTGGGAGCGGGCGCTCGCCCTGGTCACCGTGACGCCAGGCGGCGATACATCACCAGTTCGCGCCCGCCTGGCCCTTCTAGCCAAAACGGGACCAGAGTGATCCTTGTCGTCGGTAGCGAAGGGCCGGAGCACTGGGTGGTGAGACCGCCGCCCAGCGCTATATCCCTGGACGGTCCACAGTGATGTCGTCACCTGGTTCCCCCGGACGAAGTGCCAGCGACTCGATTACTTCCTCTGCCGTGGGGCGCGCCCTCCCCGCTAGGTCGGCCAGTGTCCACGCGACCCTGATCACCCCGTTCGCGCCTGCGGAGCTGAGCTGTCCGGCGCTCAGGGCCTCCTCCACGACGGTCAGCGCGGCGGGCTGCAGCGCGAACGACCTTCGGAACTCGACGCCGGGGATCTCGGCGTTCGTTCGCCACGGCGTCCCGGCCAGGCGAGCGGCGGCCCGGTCCCTTGCTGCGGCGACTCGCTCGGCGACCACGGCGCTGCTGTCAGCCACTCGGGCGTCAAGCTGCATTCTGCTCCGGGTGGGACGGGGCATCGTGACCTTCAGGTCCACCCGGTCCAGCAGTTGCCCGGGCAGCCGTCCCAAGTATCTCCGCCTGATCGCGGGGGAGCACTCACAGTGCCCGTCGGCGCTTCCGCACGGGCATGTGTCGGCTGTGAGGACCAGGGTGAACCTGGCCGGGAACCGGGTGACCGTGGCGTGCCGGGCGATGATCACCTCACCAGCCTCAAACGGCTGGCGCAGCGCGTCCAGCACTTCCCTGCGGTACTCCGAGGCCTGGTCCAGGAGCAGGGTGCCCCGGTGTGCCAGCGAGACGGCCCCGGGCCGGATGCTCCCGTTGCTGCCACCGCCCATCATGATGGGGATGGTGGCGGTGTGGTGCGGTGCGGCCACCGGCGGCCGCTCGATCAGCCTGGCTCCTGGCGACAGCTCCCCGGCGATGGAGTGGACCGCAGTTGCCTCGAGCGCGGCGGCCTGGTCCAGGCGGGGCATGATGCCTGGGAGTCGCTCGGCGAGCATCGTCTTGCCCGGGTCGGGGCCAAAGAGCGCGAGGTGATGGCCTCCAGTCGCGCTGATCTCCAGAGCCCGCCGGGCGCCAGGGCAGCCGAGCACCTCGGCCAGGTCCTTCTCGCGTTCCGTGGCCAGCGTTACCGTCCCGGCCGAGACATTCGATACCGCAGCCACCGGCTCCGGTTCGCCCCGCAGCCAGGCCGCCACGTCGGCTAGCCAGTCGGCGGCGATCACGCGGATGCCCTCCACGAGGGCCGCCTCGTCGCGGTTGGCTGTCGCCACGACGATGAGATCGAAGCCTTCCCTGGCTGCGGCCACGACGGCCGGGAGCACTCCGCGGACGGGGCGCAGCCGCCCGTCCAGTCCGAGCTCGGCGAGGAAGACCGTCCCCGGGGGGACCGTCATGGGTCGTGGCGCGTCAGCACCGGGGGAAGGGGCGGGGGAGTGCGGGGCCTGGCCCCAGGCTGCGAGGATCGCTACCGCGATTGCCAGGTCGTGACCGGAACCGTGCTTGGGCAGGCTGGCTGGGGTGAGGCCGACGGTGATCTTCCTGTCCGGCCAGCCTAGGCGGCTGTTGACCATGGCGGCCCGGACCCGGTCGCGGGTCTCGCGGACCCGGTTGTCGGGCAGCCCGATCAGGACGGTGGCGGGCAGCCGGCCGCTGAGGTAGGCCTCGACCGTGATGACGTGGCCGGTGATCCCGGCCAACTCGACGGTGTGCGTGTTCATGGTGCGTCTCCTTGCTCATGATCGTTGTGGCCGGGGCTGGCCCAGCGTTTCCAGGCGGCCTGGCGGGTGGTGCCGGTGCGTCCGCCGATGTCGGCCCAGGAGAAGCCGGCTGCGCGCAGCCCGGTGACGGCCTGGCGGAGGATGTCGTCCATCTCGGCGGCGATGGCGGCCATCTGGGCGAAGGAGTCGATGTCGCCGACGGCGATGCGGCGGGCGTAGGCGCGCAGGACGCGCCTCAGGAACGCGGCGTACTCGTCGTTCTCGGTGACCGGCCTGCGCCGTCGCCGTGTCATCCTCCGGTTGACGTCCGGGGGCCTCATAGGGTCCTCCTGGGGAAAAGGGACGGCCCCCACGACGTCAAGATCGTGAGGGCCAGCCAGAACGGTCCGTGCCTAATGCCGCACCCACCCCGGGCTCCGCCGACGGGCGCGGCGGGCCGCGGTTAGCGGGGCACGGGGAAGTACCTGTGCATCGAGTACTGGCTTAGCCAGTCGTGATTGCCGCGGAAGAAGCCAAGCGCGGCCAGCACGTCGGAGCGGTGAGGCCGGACCTTGCCACCTAGATCGGCGATGGTCCACGCCAGCCGCTGCACCTGGACGGCGCCAGGCTGGCTGACCTGGCCGATAGCCACGGCATCGTCGATGGGGTCAAGCACACCTGGATCGACAGGGAATGCACCCAGCGCATCGGCGGGGATGTCGGCGTTGCACCGCCACGGGCTGCCCGACAGCCGCCGGGCGGCTCGCTCGCGGGCGGCCCGGACGCGGCCGGCGACGACAGCGGTGCTGGGCGACCGCACCTGGCGGTCATGCTCGGACGCGATGGTCATCCGCGCCTTCACAGAGGCCCGGTCCGACAGAGGCCCGGCCAGTCGCCCGAGGTAGCGCCGCCGGATGGCGGGCGTGCACTGGCACTGCTCCGGTGGCGTGCCGGCGGGGCCACAGGGGCACAGCGACGCCGAGACGACGAGCAGGAACCGGGCCGGGAACGTCGCGGTAAGACTGCCTAGTCCGCCTCGGGCGAGCGTCACCCAGCCGGTGTCAACTGGCTGGCGCAGGGCGTTCAGCACCTCCCGCCGGATCTCGGGTGCCTGGTGAAGAACCAGTACGCCGTGATGGGCCAGTGAAGCTGCTCCCGGGCGCGACAGCCCCGGCCCGCCGCCGAGCAGCTCGGCCATCGTCGTGTCCGGGCCGATCGTGATAAGCGGCGGGACGCTGGACTGCACATCGGCGCGGCTGAGCCCGGCGGCCCTGTGCAGCCGGATGACCTGGGCTGCCTCGTCGGTGGTGAGGGCTGGCAGGATGCCGGGTAGCCGGGCGGCCAGCAGGTCCGCCCCGGACTCGGGCGGGCCGACCAGGAACAGCGAGTGTCCTCCGGCCGCGCAGATCTCGGCAGCGAGGCGGGGCAGCCAGTTGCCGGGCAGGGTGGCCATGTCAGGGACCGGGGGAGGGAAATGGGCTTCGGCCATCTCAGCTCACCGCCTTGACGTGCACTGGGCGCCCGTCGCGGTCCAGGCCGAAGACGTCGACCTGGATGACGGCGTACCGCCGGCCGTGAGCGGTAGCCCAGGCCACAGCGGCCGCGCGGAGCCGGCGGATATGGGACTTGGCCATGGTGCGGGCGCGGTGCTCGATGTCCGCGCGGGACGGAGCCAGTACCCAGACGGCCGTCAGTGCCTTGCCGGGTGTCTCGGCAACGACATCGAGATGGTGACCGTCGCCGGAGGTCCAGTCGTGGTCCAGGATGCGGTACCCGGCCCGCTGGAGGCTCACCAGCGCGGCCTTGGTGACGGCGGGGCGGTCGGGCGGTGGTCGTTTGGCCATGGCGCTTCTCCTGACGCGAGCTGCGCCGGGGGCGGGCTTGCCTCCCGGCGGTCGCGAGAAAGCGCCGCTTACCGGGAGCGGACGCACTCACCGGGCGGCCCGGTCGGCAAGAACTTTCCCGGCACCACGGCAAGGAGGCACGGCCGGCGAAGCCGGCACACTGTGGTGGTGCCGGATCAGGAAAGTTCGCGGTCCGGCCGGGGGAGTGCCGCCCGGTTGCGGGAGCGAGGCGGAGCGGCGCACGCTGACTGCCGAACGGGAGGCAGCCGGCGAGTCTGGGGAGCCGGGTTGAGGCGCTTGGCCTGGCGCATTCACGAGTTGGCCGGGCCGCGGACCGTTTAGCTGGGACGGCGGGTGAGGGACCCGCCGCATGAGACTGCAGAGGGTCCACTATGAACGGTGATGACAGTGCGGCTGGCGGTGCCGCGCATGGGGGTGGGGGCCCTGATCCCGTGAAGGTCATGATCGCTGTTAACGGGGTCATCGCGGCGATCGGTGGAACGTACGCCAGTACTCATTCGCTCGCGGTCACCATCGTGGCGGCCTGCGTCGGGGTCGCTTGCGCGGCGCTGTTCGCCTGGAGGAGGAAGTAGGCATCGGAGCGGCCGTGACTGGCCGGACTGGTGGCGCGGCTGCGGGGCTAGCCGCGTCACCAGGGCCGTCAGGGGAACGAGCGTGGTCGCGGTTAGGCCGCTGTAGCGTTGCGCGAAATTTTCTGGGATCGATGTTCACGCTTCGGCGAGCTGGCGGACCTGTTCATCGTGAGCCTAGGTGAGGAGTACCGGTTGAGAGAGGAGCCGCGTGGAGCGGATGAGCGAAGGCCCGGCCGTGCCGCCGATGGCGCCGGGGCAGTTCCGGGCCTTCTACGCCGTCGGGTACCCGAGGCTGGTCAAGGGCCTGGTGGTGATGGGGGCGACGATAGCGGAGGCGGAGGACGCGGCGCAGAAGGCCATGACGGACCTGCTGCGGCGCACGCGCTCCAGTCCCCCCGATCATCCTGGGGCCTGGGTTTGGCAGGCCGCTGTCCGCTTCTTCATCAAGGAGCGCAGGCGTGACCGTGATCGCCTCCCGCGCGAGATCCAGGGCGGTCACCTGGTCACGGGATCGTATGTTGATGACCGGCTTTGCCGCCTGGAGGATGAGGAGGACATCGAGTTGATCCTCCAGTGCCTGACGCCCACCCGGCGGCAGGTGATCAAGCTGGTCATGGAGGGCCTGTCCACTAAGGAGATTGGCGAGCAGCTCGGGAAGCGCGATGACAACATCCGCCAGCAGCTGAAGAAGGCCAGGGACCGCCTGGTGGATGATCCGAGGGTCGCCTCACTAGCGTCCAGGCGACGACAAGATCCCCGCCTGCACGGACAGAGGCCGGCGGCGGAAGCGCCAGAGCCGAGGAAGGAGGAGGTCCAGTGAGCGACCATGACGAGTCCCGGGATGACATCGCGTGGCAGGAAGACGAGGAGCAGAGCCTGATCGACCAGCTGAGCCTCTTGGAGGGCGTCGACAGCCACCTCACTGCCGAGCACATCGCAAGCCGGTTTCGCGATCTTCTCGAGGAGGCCGGAGACGACGGCCCCCCGCCTGCCGCGGCGCAGCAGCACCCGGTCGGCCCCTGCGATCACGAGGGCGTCGCTGGCCAGCCGGCTACCGGGCAGCGGATGAGTGACGACCCGCGCTCCGTGGACGCGATCGCGTGGATGGAGACGGCCATAATGGCCGCCCGTGGTGCGGCGGCTGACATTGTCGCCGATGCCCGGCAGGCGGCCGAGGCGTCAGCGGCTGAGCTCCGGCGAGCGCGGGAAGCGGTCGCTGCTGCACGGCTGGAGGCGGAGCAGATTGTCGCTGACGCCCGGGCCGAAGCCGACCGGGCACTCGACCTGGCCGTCAAGATGACCAGGGACGTCAGGGAGATGCAGGCAGCGGTGGAGGCCGCCCGTGGTGCGGCCGCTGACATTGTCGCCGATGCCCGGCAGGCGGCCGAGGCATCAGCGGCTGAGCTCAGGCGCGTGCAGGAGGCGGTCGCCGCGGCCCGGCAGGAGGCCGAGCGCATCGTCAGCGACGCGCGCGCCGAAGCCCGCAGGACACTGACCACTGCTGCCAGCACGCGGAAAGAGGCCGAGCGCATCGTCATCCGTGCCCCCAGCGAGGAGGAGCGGGTCATCACGGCTGGCTGGAACCTGCAGGCGCGTGCAGCGTCCGATCCGGCTCGGTACGGGAACGCGTCCTGGACAACCGGCAGCACAAGGCTCAGCGAGGAACATGCTGGCGCTGACGTCATTCTCGTATCCGCCGACGGCGTGCTGCGAGCCGTTGAGCTCAAGAGCGCGAGCCCTGGCCACAGCGGGCTCGATCCGGATCCCGGCAGCCAGCAGATCCTGCTGGCGAGGGCATTCGGGCGCGGCCAGCACGTGGCAGGGGCCACGGTACTGGCTGTCGTTTCCGGCCATCATGGTCAGGTCATCGCCAGCGCTGGAGCCGACGGCATGGTGCGACTCTGGGACGCGGCATGGGTCCGCGACCCGGGACGGCCACAGCGCGCGCGGGCTGGCACCGGTGACAAGACCGCGGCGGCCCGCCTGGCGCGGATGCGCGTGCTCCTAGATCGTTCGCTCCCGGTCGAGGCCCCCGGCGATGGCATGCGCGATCTTCTCGGCCAGCTGCGTGACGGCAGAGCACTGAGGAATTACATCGAAAACGCCCGGATGCGCCCAGGCGATCCGCGCTGCCTCGTGCTCATCGATGACCACCAGGGGATCGAAGAGGAAGACGAAGCCGGGCTCGTGGCCCTTATCCGTGGTGCAACGGAAGACGGCGGCTCCGGGCCGGGCATGGGGAACTGGCTGTCACTGCCTTGGCGGCAGCGTTCAGTCCTGTTCCATGGTGCCTATGAGCCTGCCGATCACGTCAGCCCCGCAGGTCACAAGAACAGCGTCGCCCTGCCGGATGAGTAGATGGCAGCCGCCCGACCCGGCGGAGGTGACCGGCCCGGGAACCGCCATCAGCGGCCGCCCGATCTCGGCCGCGTCCCGCGCGGTGTGCATCGACCCGCCCATCAGTCCCGCCTCGGCGACCACAGTCCCTGCCGACAGCGCGGCAACGACCCGGTTCCGGTCCAGGAACCGGACCCGGGAGACCGGTCGCCCTGGCGGCTGCTCGCTCACGATCACCCCGGCCTGCCCGATCGCGGTGATGAGGTCCGTGTGCCTCGCCGGGTAGGCCCGGTCGACGCCGCAGGCGAGCACCGCGATCGTCGTCCCGTCGGCAGCGAGCGCGCCGCGGTGCGCCGCCCCGTCGATCCCGTAGGTTCTCTCGCCGGTCTGAACGTGTTGTAGTCAAGACCATGGCCGTCAGGCCAAACTGGATAATTCGGTATGTCTTCTGCTGTTCAGGGAGGCAACATTCACTGGGAC
>Ga0335072_10002926_pt1 | contig 26089 bp, 32 predicted proteins | sample Lox_Sample_21_FD_206725 | JGI IMG/M metagenome (GOLD analysis project Ga0335072, IMG submission 206725) | Soil microbial communities from Loxahatchee National Wildlife Refuge, Florida, United States - Lox_Sample_2.1 | ecosystem: Environmental > Terrestrial > Soil > Wetlands | place: USA...
CCGTGATCGAGATTCCTGTGCGCATGCCGCAGACTCGCACGCGCCAAACCGTTCGGGAATCCCTCTCAGGATTCAAATGTCAGGTTTTAACCACTAGCTGCACAACTGTGAAACATTGTTGGGGCCCTGAGAGTTTGGCTGTAGTTGAGTACGGTTATCGGTTTGGGCGCCCGCAAGGCGCCAAACGAGGGCGGAAATAGACAATGCATCAAATCCGCCGGGATCCTGGCACCACCCCGGCTAAGCAAGCCGAAACCGCCCACCGTAGCGAGCTGAGTAGCACTCTTGCCAAACGTCTCGGGGGTCAGTGCCGGGACCATCCGAACATGGCGCGGGCGGGGCGCCTTCGACTGCCGGGACCGCTCTGCCCGACGCTCGACGTGAAGAAGTGATTCACGCTGCGCGAGATATGCAGCCGAAACATCACTGGAGTGGCGGGCGATGTGCGCAAGCTCAAGGATCTCGACCATCTCTATGCCAAGGTCGCTCCCATGGCGGGAAGCTTGACGTCTTGGTCGCCGATGCTGGCACCGCCAACAGCGCGAAGCTCGCTGACGTCACCATCGAGATCTCGAGATCTTCAGCCACATTTTCGACATCGGTGCCCTCGGCATGCTATTTGCGGTGCGGAAGGTGCTGCCTCTCCTCAACAACAATGCGCCCATCATCCTCGCGAGCATCATCGCCTTCCTGTGTAGCTTCCTCGGCCTCGACACCGCCGCCGCGTTGAAGACCACGCTACTCTCCTATGCCTGAACCTGGACGATGGAGCTCAAAGATCGCGGCATCCAGGTCAACGCGATCACGCTCGGCTCAGTTCGCCCGAGGAGGCGACTGCCGTTCGCGCGAGGTCCGCCGCGAACATATCCCTCTTGGTTGCCTGGCGCGGCGCTAGAAGATTGTGGCCGCGATACCGTTCCTCGCTTCCAAAGACGGCAGCTTCGTCTCCGGCAGCGCGCTGCCGGTCAATGGCGGCATACGCTCGATTCAACACAGTTCAGCCAGCAGTTTTCGCCCATTGCGATCGTTCGACGATTCATTCGATACTGATGACTCGAGCGAGCCCCCATCTCCGAAGAGGACAGAAGCACCGAAACTCCATGGAAAAGTCACCGTCTTCACTGGCGGTAGCAGTGGGATGGATCTTGCCGCCGCAGAGCGCTTCGTTGAAGAAGGGGCCTTGCCTGTACGACCGGCTGTCTCCCGAGCGAGTTGCACAAAGCCATATATGCAGATCGATTATGACGTCGCCACGGTCGAGGATGACGTCTCGAGCCCCATCGATCTCGACCGGCTCTATACGCAGGTCGCCAGCGAAACCGCGCAAGATAAGGTGATGTGGCGCTACCATCGGATGGTTGGACTCCGGTTACGCGCAGATGCAGTTGGCGCGTTATGCCACTGGCAGATGCCCGTCTCCTGCCGCCAGTCGTCGAAGGCTCTGGGTCACCGATTCATAAACCGCATCCAGATACGGGCTGAGGCGAATTTTATGAGGGCGAGACAGTTGGCATCGTGCGTTTCGAAGCGGATGGCGATGGCTCTGAAGTGCTTGACCTTGCTGAAGAAGCGCTCGGTCAGGTTGCGGTAGCGATAAAGCCATGGGCTGAAGACGTGGTACAGCCAGACGGCGTGGCTGATGATCTCGGCGGGGAACTGATTGCGGTTGGCCGGGTCGGGTCGCGGCTTTATGCCGTCAATCCCGCCCGGCTCCGTTCGGGTTGCCAGACCTGGTTACCGTGACAATCCCGTCATCAGGCACCAACATGTTGGCGCAGTCGCCCGGTGACGCGAACGGAGCGCAACGACTCACCAGGAATGGCCAGCGCATGAGATCGGGCCGGTCAGCGCACAGCGGTCAAAAGGAGCGCCCGCGCGGGCAGCGCGATCGCCACGCCTACTGCCGACGCAATGACAAGCAAAATCGCAAGTGCGGCAGCGTTGAGCGGTCGCGACCTTGGCGGATCATCATCGTGATGGAACCCGCTGCTGCGAACCATCATAGCCTCTGTCTCAGGCGGCAATGCCGCTCGACGCACCATTTCGCGGAACAGCGCATCGCAGGCATCAACTCGGCGCGGGCGCTCATCGGCGCGCCATGACAGGCCCTTCGATCGGCTCGATTTGACGTCCAATGTGATCGAGCGCGTGATCGAACGTCACCCAGGGATGCCGCGCCCTCTCCCACACCGATACCTTCGGCGAGGGTATCGACGGGTCGGCGAACGCGCCAAAGGCGATGCCGATAAGCTCCGGAACAAATTCCGCGTGCCAGAACACCGTGGAACCGCAGTTGGGGCAAAAATGGAATTCGATCTTTCGCCCCGAGTCGCTGTCGCGCATGTAGACCTTGCCCAGCCCCTCGACGCGCGCCTGCGCTTTCGGAAAATAGGTGCTGACGCCGAAGGGCGATCCAGTACGGCGTTGGCACTCCATGCAATGACACGCGCCCACAAGCGCTGGCTCGCCGGTCACCTCCGCGCCCAGCGAGCCGCAGCAGCAACGCGCAATCCTGGTCATGGCGAACCCTCTGGGAGCGGGATGGCGGATACGAAGACGCCATCGGGATCGAAGTGGCGCTTGAGGATCCGAAGCCGGCGAGCATTGCCGCCATAAGCCCGAGCCGCCTGTTCGCGATCCTTCGGGCCGAGCAGGTTGGCATAGCCACCCGGCAGAGCGAATGGGTCGAGGCTCTGCCAGAGATCCTGTGCCCAGCGCCGATGCGCGGCACCGTCATCTCCATCCGGCTTCCAACCCGCGATGATCTCGACCATGAAGTGCTCGCGGCGCAGACCAAAAGCGGCATCATCAGGCGGAATCCGCGTCGCGGCGCCGTGGAAGTGGTGCCAAAAGACCGAGCAATGCGGTGAGGTCGCGCGGGCCATCGCCGCGATGATCGCATCGGCGGCTTCCGAAGTAAGCGTGGGGAGCGAGCGCGTCCGGAGCTCCCAGTGGCAGCCGTCCGCGGCCTCCACCCACGTGTCGAACTGGGCGAGCATGTCGGCGTAGGTCGCCGGCCCAACCTGAGCGGATAGCGGCGTGCCGAAAGCCTGCACGTCGTCCATGACACGCTCACCCTGGTACCGCTCGCCGTTCCACACCGGCACGACCATGATGACGGGTTTGCCGTCCGGGCCGGACATCATGCCGGCGGCCACGCCGAGTTCATCGGGCGCCGCCGCCGCGAATGCTGCGTAGCGACGCAGGACCGTGCCCATCTCGTTCCAGTTGTAGATGACCGATCCTGCGAGCATGTCGCGCACGGGATGGAGGCGAACACGCAGGGAGGTCACCACGCCGAAGTTGCCGCCGCCGCCGCGCAGCGCCCAGAGCAGCTCCGGTTCGGCGTCGGGCCCGGTTGTTACGCGCCGCCCGTCCGCTAGCACGATTTCGGCGCCGAGAAGATTGTCGGCCGCAAGGCCGCAGGTTCCGTTGAGGGGGCCGTAGCCGCCGCCCAAAGTCAGGCCAGCCACCCCAACCGTGCCGCAGTTGCCCAACGCCGCGACCAGATTGTGAGCGCCGGCGGCAGTGGCAACGTCCCTGGCCCAGGCACCACCTGCGACAGTGGCCACCAGCGCTTTCGGGTCCACCACCACATCCCGCATCCTGGTAAGGTCGACGACGAGCCCATCGTCGCGCAGGGCGCGCCCCGCCCAGTCGTGCCCGCCGCCACGCACCGAGAGCTTCAGGCCGTGGCGCCGCGCGGCACACACCGCTGCCTGCACCTCCCCAGGTTGTTTGCAGAATGCGATGAGCGCCGGGCGGTGGCGCACGGCACCGTTCCAGACGCGCGAGCCCTCGTCGTAGAGCTCCTCCCCCGGCAGCGCCACGCGATCGGATATGGTAGCCCGCAATTCGTCCGCACAGCTTGCGCCGGCCCGATTCTTCGAACTCAGCATCATGGTACTCATGTCCGCCACAGGAGGCGCGTGATGGCACTTGCAAACTGCATTCCCATTGCACCGCAGAAGATTCGTGTTTCAATCGTAACCGGATATCAGGTCGCTTGCCGGACCAGGGAAAGGGCCGATTCGCCTCAGTACTCTCCTTAGAAACAAGGATATTCGAATCCAAGTTTCTCGAATTTGTGACAATGAATGAAAATTCCTTTGTTAACACAGGTGCTTATCAAGTGCTGATTTATCCAGTCGATGACTAAAGTTGCTGTGGCGTGCATGGGCGATATTTTGAAATGAGTGGCAGGGCCTTCCGGTTTTCGCATTCCACGCGGCAATTTCGCAATTCAACGGCAACACCAAGCCATCGATTCTACGGTAGGACCTTTTCATTCTAAAGCGCAGCACGGCGCTGCGCAATCCAGCTGCACGATGACAGCCGAGGCACATCCACACAGATTGAGGCAGACCCAACAGGCTCGAGCGACACCGTCGCGAACGCAAATGCCTGGAGGGAACGATCTGGCGCACGAAAAGGCATCCACCGTCCTCCTGAACGCCGAGCAGATGTCATGCAACACCAGGCGCGCCGGCAGGCTGCTCCGACCTTCTGTGACGGGAAGGGATCGGCATAAATGCACTGCATTCTTTTAATAACTTCCGTCCATCCGGCTGCCAAAGTAGTCTTCCTTCCGGGCCCAAAACCATGGGCTGGCACGCGCCTCAGCTTGCAGGATCGAACATGTCCCACCATTTCGATACTCCGACCGCGCGCGAGGACCCTCGCATCAATGTCTGCGATTTCTATCTTTTCCAAGGTGCTCCCGACGCGACCGTGATGGCGCTGACAGTCAATTCGGACGCGGGACTCTCCGCGCCGGATACGTTTCGGGACGAGAGCCTCTACGCGTTCCGCTTTGACACCGACGGAGACGCGCGCGAAGAGGTTACTTTCAAGGTGCGCTTTGCGGCACCGACCCACGCCGACGGCGACGAGCATCGCCACGTGCAGCGCTACGAAATTCGCCGTGCCATGGGCAAGGATGCGCGGAAGGGTGCTGCGGGAGCGCTGGTCGTTGCGGGCGAAACTGGCACGGTGGCCGAAGCAGACGGGATCAAGGCGTTTGCCGGACTGGCGCCGGATCCATTCGCCGGTGATGCCGCCGCGCTCGGACTCTTCAGGGCGGCAATCATGAAGGAAGGACGCTTCGCCGCGGAAGCCTGGCAGAATCGCAAGAACTTCTTTGCCAACCGCAATGTGACCGCCATCGTCTTAGAACTGCCGAGCCACCTTATCGGTCATGGTCGCGTGAACGCGTGGGCCACGGCCTCGCTCTATGGTCACGCACCCGAAGTTCAAGTCTCTCGTTGGGGGCTCCCGCTGATTACCAACGTGTTTATTCCCGACGAGAACGTCCGTGAGATCTATAATCGCACAGGGCCGGAGGATGACCTGAAAAACCTTGCGTCACACATAGCGGAGTTTTCCGAAAAGGTCAGTGGGCTCGCGGGAGCGACGACTCATCCGGTGGAATATGCGAAGCGGGTCGCCGGCAGGCTCTGCCCCATCGTGCTACCATACGAGCTCGGCACGGATGCTGGCTTCGACTTCGCCTCCTTTAACGGGCGGGGACTCGCGGACGATGTCATGGACGTCATGCTCACGCTTCTGATCAACAGGGCGCTCGCCGACGGCGTTGCACCTGACAGGAACCGCATTCGGAAGGACTTTCCCTATTTCGGCCCGGCCTATGCAGCCGCTGAGCAATCTGGGCTCGTGCCGGCCCGCAGGCCGGCGCCCCCTGCGGCCGATAATTAAGGATCCCGCCGTGTCGAGTGCGATGGAAGCCGCCGTTCTCACCGGCGGATGCTTCCGGGATATGCGGGGCCTGTTGCGTCACCCCATCCTGGCGTACTGGCGACATGCGTCGGCTGTATCGGTGGCGGCAGACCCAACGCAGCCACGGCAACCACGCCGAAGCCATCGAGGTCTCGTCCGATCCACATGTTGATTTCCGCCGAGATCTGACCTGGGCCGCCGCTTCCAGCGCCCGGCCGGTAGCCAGGGTCTCGATGCAGCCATTTCGTCCGCAAGCGAACCGGCCAGGGCCCCGCCGTCATGTGGCCAAAATGGCCGGCAAGGCCCGCCATAAGTTGCATCTGATGGCCTTTCATTGGTTCATTCTACGACCCGATGGTGGCGCATCCGATGCCGCCGGACCGTCCACCCCAACAGTGCTGGAGCCAGCAGATGCACAACATCCACTCCATGCCCACCGGCGGACCGCCGTTGGTCGGTTCGGGACAAACCAGCGCGATCAGGGTGCACAACCCGGCACACGGCACTACCCGCTCCATCGCCGCCCGCGTCCCTTGCTTCGTCGATATCGGAACCACACCTAAATTCGTCGATGACCATGAATCTCAGGCAAGCGGGGCAACTACGCCATTTTTTCAGAGTCTCCTTAGAGACTGTTTGAGAATGCGACTGTGGTGGTCGTCCGACGCGTCTTTCTGCGCTTCCGGTGCTCACGGCCCTCGAAGGCCGCTCCGCTCCGGTTCTCGAAAGCCGTGCCGGCCGGCGCCTGCGGCGCCCCCAACTTGGAACGAACCCACTCACCACAGCGCATTCTCAAACAGTCTCTTAGCGCTGCGAAAGAACTGGAGAAACGCAAATGACACGCACCGTCCATCTTGAGGTGCCCCCCAACCGAAATGGGTGGGCTCGAAGTCGGATCTGTGAAACGCGTGGACCACGAATATCTGCCCTGGGAAAAGCTGTGCCGTGCGCTCGCCAACGTCCCGCACATGCACAGGATCATAAACACGGAACGGAGGAGAAGGGTCGCGGTGTCGAGACCCTTGGAGCGGAAATGGTCGGCAAGCTCAGCCACCACCATCGATGGATCGTCGTATTCGCCAATATTCTTTTTCAGAAACAGCCCCCGACCCCAGAGGAACTGGCGCTGAGGATGGGGGAAGCCAAAGCGCGCTCGGCCGCCTACAGTTCGAGCCAAGCCGCAGCAAGCCTCGCATGACTCCTCCGGTACGGCATTCCACAACGTGGTTTTTCGAACGGGATCCCGGGATTGCTATCGCCAGGCGGGCGGCGGTGGAAGGCGTCGGCACGTTCTTGCTCTCGCTGGTTGCCACCGGTGCGGGTTTGGCAGTCGCGCGTCTTGCAGCCGGTAGCGCGGCGCTCATACTGATCGCCAGCGCCATGGCCACTGCAGGTGCGCTGGTCGGCCTCATCGTTGCATTCGGCGAGATTTCGGGCGGCCATTTCAATCCGCTGATCACCGGACTGCAGTGGCTCGCCGGCGAGCGGCCCCTTCGTTGCACGCTCTTCTATGTCGCTGCCCAGTGCGTCGGCAGTATCGCGGGAGCATTGCTTGCTAAAGGACTGTACGGCGGTGAATCCGCATCGGGTTCGATGGGGGTAACTTGGTTGGCGGCCCTGAGCGAGGTCATTGCCAGCGCAGGACTGATGACCATCGTTTTCTCCTGTGCACGCAGCGGGCGGAAAGAGACCGGTCCCTTTGCCGTCGGGGCTTGGCTGTTCGCGGCCATCGTCGCGACGCCCTCGACTTCCTATGCAAATCCAGCCATCGCCATCGCTGCAGTTTTCGCCGCAGGGCCGATCGCACTGTCCCCGTCTCGGGCTCTGGTCTATGTCCTCGCAGAGATTGCCGGTGCCCTCATCGCTCTAATTCCCGTGTCCATCGCCTATCCGCGAGGTTCCGCGTCCTGTCGTGCGGCTGTCGAAGCCCGAGTGGAGGATGCCTCATGATATCCGCCAGATTGGTTACCGCAGCCGCTGCTTTTCTATAAGCGTGGGGAGTGGACTTCCTACCAATAGTCAAGAAGAAAAACGGCGATAACCCGGTAGGGCGCCTGGCTCGGTCTGGAATCGTATTTTCGACGTCCGTGATCGGGCCCATCGACAAGCATTAACGGTTGCCGCATTCAGCGCGCCTCAGAATGTTCTTCGGCGGCCAAATTTGGCTCTTCCACACTTTTGGTGGAATTGGGCGGCCATGTGGTTCCCGTTCACCAAAGGGATCGACGCCATGCGGCAGGAATTATGTCCCTCCACGCTCGTACCGTGTGGCTTCGTAGCAAACGAGGCAATGTTGGATGGCTCGGGCACGCTGATCACCGTGCGCGCGATGACGAAGGCGAGCGTCTGTCCTGGCTGCGGAACCCGGTCCCAGCGGGTCCATAGCCGATATCGCCAGCGCCTGTCGGACCAGCCGATGCGGGTCGAGCGGCTGTAGGGACGATGTCCAGGATCAGAACGCCATCCCCCATCCTTACGTCCTACCGCCGTAACTCGGCCAGTTCTCCGATCCGAGCACCCGTAAAGGCCAACAACCATGGCAACCGGCGGAGACATCCGCGCTCCTTTCTAGCCGCCTTGAGGATTGTCGCAGCTTCCCTGTCAGTGTAGCCGTCTCGGGCTCCCTCAGCCTTGCGTGGTGCTTTTGTTGCGCGACCAGCAAAGGGGTTGTTGGTGACCCCAAGGCTGCGGACATCCCATCGGAACACCTTTGAAGCCGCGCGCACTTCATTCTCTGGCGTGCCCACATCCGCTTTCTCGGCCAGCCTCGCCGTCTTGCAGGCCACCACGCGCTTCGCGCTACAGTTGTGGCCCTGGCATCATCCTTCTTCCCGATGCGTTTCAAGTGGCGGAAGATGATGATGTGTCTTTGCCTCGTTGAGGCCGCCGGCTGGCGTTCCGCTGCCCAGGCGTCCAAGAGGTCCATGAGAAACAGTGAAGGGGGGTTGAGCAGGGTCACCACTGGCGGTCTTGCCGGCCACCGGCCGGCCGTTTCCGGACATCAAGCGAGCATCTTGTCGTGGCCCCAGTCGCCACCGACACGTCGCGACGGGATGTCGATCAATTCAAACTTGGTAATCCGGAAGATCCTCGTTCCCCACCCTGGTCTCGCCGCGCAGTGGCCGCCGGAACTCCGATCGGCCCCGGTTCCTTGGGAACGACATTCCGAGCACAGGGGTTGTCAACCCTCAAAACACCCTCATCTTTTTGATAAATCAACAGATTAAGTGGTGCTGCTGGTGAGGATTGAACTCACGGCCTCTCCCTTACCAAGGGAGTGCTCTACCACTGAGCTACAGCAGCGTGGGAAGGTGAGATGCCAGCGGGGTATAGCCTCGGCACGCGGAGGCCAGCAAGCGAGCTGAGGGCGTGATGACCGGAGACGGACTTACCGTAGGTCTGAATCCCGCGAGACAAACAGTGCCTGAGAGGGGCCGGCGCGCGCCAGCGATCTCGTCCCGCCCCCGCAGGCAAGCCATTCCGCTTGGGCCGGGCTTGACAGGTTGCCGCCACTGCCGATCGTGCCGGGCATGGCGGATCTCCCACCCGATCCTGCAAAGCGGGCGAAGCCAACGCGCCTCGCGCGCGAGACGGCGGCGCTGCGCGAAAATCTCCGCCGGAGGAAAGAGCAGGCAAGAGCCCGCATCGCGGGCAGAGACAAGGCGCCCCGGCCGGAGCTTCCGTCCCCCCCTCCAACAAAGCCTTGAGAGGCTTTGCTCCGGCGCCGTCGGCTGAGCTAGAGCGATCCCTGATCGAAGGAGATGGACCAGGATGCCGGTGATGCCAGATCGCTGGATTCGCCGCATGGCCGAGGAGCACAGCATGATCGAGCCGTTCGTCGAGCGCCAGCAGAGGACCGGTGTCATCAGCTACGGCCTCTCGTCCTACGGCTACGATGCCCGGGTGGCCCCCGAGTTCAAGCTCTTCACCAATGTCGATTCGCCGATCGTCGATCCGAAAGCCTTCAACCCGGCGAGCTTCGTCGACCGGCAGGGCGAAACCTGCGTGATCCCGCCCAACAGTTTCGCGCTGGGCCATACGATCGAGTATTTCCGCGTGCCGCGCGACATCCTGGTGGTCTGCCTCGGCAAATCCACCTACGCCCGTTGCGGCATCATCGTGAATGTCACGCCGCTCGAGCCTGAGTGGGAAGGGCAAGTGACGATCGAGATCAGCAACACGACGCCCCTGCCCGCGAAGATCTATGCCGGCGAGGGCATCTGCCAGTTCCTCTTCCTCAAGGCCGAGGAAGTGTGCGAGACGAGCTACGCCGATCGAGCCGGAAAATATATGCGCCAGCGCGGGGTGGCGCTGCCGCGCCTCTGAGGCGCGAAGCGAAGGAGGCAAGGATGGATCGTATACGCATTCGCGGCGGCCGGCCCCTCTCCGGCGAGATCGCGATCAGCGGCGCCAAGAACGCCGCCCTGCCGTTGATGGCCGCGGGCTTGCTCACCGAGGAAAGGCTCGTCCTTTCCAATGTACCGAAGCTCGAAGACATCCGTACGATGACGATGCTCCTCGCCCAGCATGGCCTTGAGGTCCAGCCGCTCGATCCCGATCGCAGGCGGCTCGCGATCAGCGGGCGCATTCGCAATACCGAGGCGCCGTACGACATCATGCGGAAGATGCGCGCTTCGATCCTGGTGCTGGGTCCGCTCCTGGCTCGCGCCGGAGAGGCACGGGTCTCTCTGCCGGGGGGATGCGCGATCGGCACCCGTCCCGTGGATCTGCATCTCAAAAGCCTTGAGCAGATGGGCGCCGAGATCCGCCTTGAGGGGGGCTATATCGCGGCTCGCGTCAATGGCCGCCTGAAGGGTGCGAGCGTTGTTTTCCCCTCCGTTTCGGTGGGTGCGACAGAAAATCTCCTGATGGCCGCCGTGCTTGCGGACGGCGAGACAGAACTCGCCAATGCCGCCCGCGAGCCGGAGATCGAGGATCTGGCCCACTGCCTCAATGCCATGGGGGCACGCATCCGCGGCATCGGCACCGGCCGGCTCACCATCGAAGGGGTCGCCCGGCTTTCTGGCGCCGAGCACGAAATCATGCCCGACCGGATCGAGGCCGGCACCTATGCGTGCGCCGCCGCCGCGACTGGGGGCGAAATCGTGCTTCGCAACGCCCGGCTCGACCATCTCGCCGCGGTGGCACGCACCCTGAACGAGTCGGGGGTCGAGGTCGCCCAGACGCCCGATGGCATGCGCGTCTCCCGGCGCAACGCGCTCGCGGGGGCGGACGTGATGACCGAGCCCTATCCCGGCTTCCCGACCGATCTTCAGGCGCAGTTCATGGCAGTGATGGCGGTCGCGGAGGGGGCAGCGATGATCACCGAGACGATCTTCGAAAACCGATTCATGCATGTGCCCGAGCTCAACCGCATGGGGGCACGAATCAATGTCCACGGATCATCGGCGATCGTGCGCGGGGTGCCGGAGCTCTCCGGCGCGCCGGTGATGGCGAGCGATCTGCGCGCCTCCGTCTCGCTGATCGTGGCCGGCCTCGCCGCGCGCGGTGAAACGACGGTGAACCGCGTCTATCACCTTGATCGCGGCTATCACGCGATCGAAAGGAAGCTCGCTTCCTGCGGGGCCGATATCGAACGCATTTCGGACTGAGCCTCTCTCGCCGCCCATCCCCTTCCGATCGCGCACCGAGGGTGGTAGAGGCGGCGCCGATCGTCGTTGGAGGAGGCATGACCGCCATCCAAACCGCCATCCGGCCAGGGTCTCCGCCCGCGGGCGCGCCCGGTGCGCCGCTCGTGCTGGCGTTGCCCAAGGGACGCATCCTCGAGGAATGCGCCCCTTTGCTTGCGCGCGCCGGCATCCGGCCGGCCCCGGATTATGCAGACGAAGCAAGCCGCAGGCTCCGCTTCCCGACAGACGATCCCGCGCTGGATGTGGTGCGGGTAAGGCCCTTCGATGTCGCGACATTCGTTGCCTTCGGCGCGGCCGCGCTCGGGATCTGTGGCGCTGATGTGCTCATGGAGTTCGACTACCCTGAGATTTATGCCCCTCTCGATCTCGGAATCGGAAGCTGCCGTATGGTGGTTGCGGAGCCGGCCGAGGGCGCGGGGGAAGAGGATCTGCGCCGCCTCTCGCGGGTGCGGGTCGGGACCAAATACCCGAATGTCGCGCGAAAACATTTTGCGGCGCGTGGCATTCGGGCCGATGTGGTCGTGCTCAACGGCTCGGTCGAGCTTGCCCCAGGGCTCGGGATCGCCAGCCGCATCGTCGATCTCGTCCAGACCGGAGCGACGCTTGCCGCCAATGGTCTCGTGGTAACGGAGGTGATCGCGCCGGTGACGAGCCGGCTGATTGTCAATCGCGGTGCTCTGAAGACCGGGGATGAGATGCTCTTCTCCCTGATCGCGCACTTTCGCGCCGCGCTTGAGGCCGGCCCAATCGCTGGTCCCCTGGCCGATCTTGTCGCGAAACAGCATGGCTGAACGCCTGGCCACCGGCGCGGCCGGGTTCGAGAAAGGTTTTGCCGCCCTGCTCGAGGCGGCGCGGGGCGACGCGGCTTCGGTGGAAACGGCCGTTGCCCAGATCATCGCCGCAGTGAGGCGCGAAGGGGATCGGGCCTTGTGCGAAGCGACCCTGCGCTTCGACAAGGTGAGCCTCGCGCCCGACGAACTTCTCATTCCCCCTGCCGAGATCGAGGCGGCGGCCGAGGCCGTGCCGGAGGCCGAGAACGCGGCGCTGCGATTGGCCGCCGAGAGGATCGAGGCGTTCCATCGCCGTCAGGTTCCGGACGATTTCGCATTTACCGACGCGGCGGGAGTGCGCATGGGACTGCGCTGGCGGGCGCTCGATGCGGTCGGCGTTTATGTTCCGGGGGGCAAGGCCGCCTATCCCTCGACCGTCCTGATGAACGTGATTCCCGCTCGGGTGGCCGGCGTGGACCGGATCATCATGTGCGCGCCCTGCCCGGGCGGGGCGATCCCGCCGCTGGTTGCGGCGGCGGCACGCCTTGCCGGCGTGATGGAGGTCTACCGGCTTGGCGGCGCCCAGGCGATCGCCGCGATGGCTTACGGCACGGCCATGATCGCGCCGGTGGACCGGATCGTCGGACCGGGCAATGCCTATGTCGCCGAGGCGAAGCGTCAGGTGTTCGGGCGGGTCGGGATCGACTCGGTGGCCGGACCTTCCGAGGTCGTGATTCTGGCCGATGCGGAAAATGATCCACGGCTGGTGGCGATGGACCTGCTGGCTCAGGCGGAGCATGACGAGGCGGCCCAGGCCATCCTGATCACGAATGATGCGGCCTTCGCCGACCAGGTTGAGGCGGCTGTCGAGCAGGCGCTCACAACGCTCCCGCGCGCGAATATCGCCGGGGCGAGCTGGCAGACGCACGGCGCAGTGATCGTGACGAGGACCTGGGACGAGGCGGCGGGCCTCGTCAACCGGCTGGCGCCCGAGCATGTGCAGTTGATGCTGGCCGAGCCCGGGCCCGTCTTCGATCGGATCCGTCATGCCGGGGCCGTGTTCCTCGGCCGCTGGACGCCCGAAGCGCTTGGCGATTATGTCGCAGGCCCAAACCATGTGCTGCCGACGAGCCGCACCGCCCGCTTCTCCTCCGGCCTCTCGGTGCTCGATTTTCTCAAGCGGACGAGCTTCGTGGCCGCTGACAGCGCCTCTCTCAGGCGCATCGGGCCCGCAGCGGTGACGCTGGCCGAGGCCGAAGGGCTCTCCGCCCATGCGCGGAGCGTGGCTCTGCGCCTCGCTTGACCTGAAAGGGGGTCACGCTCATGTTCCGCTGCGATTTGCGGCCTGTCAGGCACGGAGTGTGATGTCGAAGGAGGACATGATCGAGTTCAGCGGCACCGTAACGGAGCTGCTGCCGAATGCCATGTTCCGGGTGAAGCTCGACAACGAACATGTGATTCTCGCCCACACCAGCGGAAAGATGCGGAAGAACCGTATCCGCGTGCTGGCCGGGGACCGCGTGAATGTCGAGATGACCCCCTATGACCTGACCAAAGGGCGTATCACGTTCCGCTTCAAGTGAGTCCCGGGTCCGCGGAACAGGCTCTGGTCCTCGCCTCTGCCAGCCCGCGGCGCATCGCCCTTCTTGCCCAGATCGGGATCGTCCCGGTCTCCGTAATTCCGCCAGATATCAATGAGGCGCCGAGTCCCGGCGAGAGGGCGCAGAGTCTGGCGCTGCGCCTCGCGCGGGCCAAGCTTGCCTCGGTTGCGCCGGCGGGACGGTTTGTGCTCGCGGCCGATACGGTCGTTGCCGCAGGCCGGCGGATCCTGCCCAAGACGGAGGATAGGGACGCGGCGCAGCGCATGCTCGCCCTACTTTCGGGAAGACGCCATCGCGTGCTGACCGCCGTGGCTCTCGCCGCCCCGGATGGAAGGCAGGCCGAACGGCTGTGCGAGACCGTGGTTGCCTTCGCCCGCCTGAGCGGAGAGCAGACAGCGGCCTATCTCGCAAGTGGCGAATGGCACGGCAAAGCCGGAGGCTACGCGATCCAGGGCCGGGCGGCCGCCTTCGTGCGTTGGATTTCCGGGAGTTATTCCAATGTCGTGGGGCTTCCCTTGTTCGAGGTGGCGCAGCTTTTGAGGGGCTTCGGCTGGCACATCCCGTGGCACACCCCGTGAGCGGAAGGATTCTGGTCACGGCGAGCCCGGGAGAGGTGCGCGCCGTGGCGCTGGGCACAGATGGGCGGCTCGCCGATTTCGCGATTTGGCGGCCCGGCGCGCCCGACGGGATCGGCGATGTTTATCGCGGGCGCCTGATTAAGCGAGCACCGACCTTAAGTGGTGCCTTCGTTTCCTTGGGCCAGGAACCGGACGGCTTCCTTCCGGACACGGAGGGGGCAGCCGGTCTGGCCGAAGGAGAGTCCGTCATGGTGCGGATCACCCGTTCGGCGCAGGGCGGCAAGGGACCACGGCTTTCAGCCCGAATCGACGACACGTTCACGGCCGGCCCACCCGGCCTCCTGAGACGCGGGCCGGACCCGGTGTTGCGCCTGGCAAGACTTTGGCCCGCCGCGCCGATCGAGGTGGATGACCCCACAATACGTGCGCATCTGGCCGCGGCGTTGCCGGAACGGGCGCGGGCCGGCGGTGGGTTCGACGCCACGCTTGAGGAAGAGGTCGCCGGCCTGGCGGAATCGACGATCGGATTGGCTGGCGGGGCGATCTTGCACATCCACCCGACACCGGCATTGATCGCGATCGATCTCGATGCCGGCAGATTGGCGAGCGGCCGGGAACCGGCTCGGCACGCGCATCAGGCGCTCAATCTCGCCGTGATCCCCGAGATTTCGCGGCAGATTCGGTTGCGAAATCTTTCCGGCGCGATCCTGGTCGATCTGGCAGGGCTTGTACCTCGGCAAAGGCGACGGCTCGCGGATACCTTCGCCGCTTCGCTGGCGTCCGACCCGCTGGGGCCACGCTTCCTCGGCTTCACGGCGCTCGGGCTTGCCGAAATCGTTCGGCCGCGTATTGGGCCGCCGCTTCACGAGCTTCTGGCAAGCGCCCACGCGGCAGGGCTCGCGGCGCTCCGGGCGGTGGCCGCCGAAGACCGCGCGGCGCCGGGCAGTGCCTGGGCGCTGCGGGCCGCGCCGGCGATCGTGGCCGCACTTGAGCAGGACGCCGCTTCCCTGGATGCGGTTGCAAGGCTGACCGGCCGGCCCCTTATGCTGAGAAGCGACCCGACGCTCGCGCCGCCGCGATGGACTCTGGAGGGGGTGCCATGAGACTTTCTTCTTGTCCGGTTTGCGGCAAGCCGGCCGTAATGGCCTTCCGGCCTTTCTGTGGCCACCGCTGCGCGGATGTGGATCTCGGCCGATGGTTCACGGACCTCTATCGGATCCCGGCGGCCAAGGACAGCACGGACGAGGAAGACGCGCCGCGCTCGCTTGATCGGGACCTGGGCATGGGCTAAGCGAACCGTCCATCTGCCGCCCAGGTAGCTCAGTTGGTAGAGCATGCGACTGAAAATCGCAGTGTCGGTGGTTCGATTCCGCCCCTGGGCACCACCCCGTCTCTTCCTCACCACCTTTTATTCCGTCCCTGGACGCACGCTTATCTCCCTATTGGCGCCATTCCTCTTTCGCTGAGTGCGATCCTCAGTCGCCTTCGTCGATAGCCACTGACGCGGCAGGCAGGTGGAAAACTGAGCCTGCGTGTCCGGCTGCTGCGGGGACGCCGCCTTGAGTTGCGAATGATTCGCGATTACGGTCTCGTCATGCGTCTCCTCGCCCTGTTGCGGGATCCACCGGTTGCGCTGCTCTGGGGCGGTCTCTCGCTGTCGGCGATCGGGGACCAGCTCTATGCCGTCGCGCTGACCTGGATCGCTGTCGGTGTATTGGGCGCGTCAGCCGGATATCTCGCAGCCCTCGGAGCGGCATGCGTACTGGGCACCGCACTCTTTGCCGGGCGCTGGGCGGATGCGTGGGAGCAGCGTGGCGCCATGATCGCGGCCGACGTCACGCGCGCTCTGGTGCTGATCGTCGTTGTTCTCGATTGGAGTTTTCGCGGCCACCCCACCGCGATAGCGCTCATCCTCGCGACCATCATCCTCGCCGGCGGACAGGCAATCTTCCGTCCGGCTCTTCAGGGCCTCCTACCGGGCCTCGTGCGCGATCGTGCCCAGTTGCCCGCGGCGAATGCCCTGCTCGACAGCACCGACCGCGTCGCCCGCCTGCTCGGCCCCGGCCTCGTCGCGGCTCTCGCGGCACTCGTGCCGGTCAAGCATTTCCTCTCGCTCGACTCGGCAAGCTTCCTCTTCTCTGCCACAGCGCTCCTCCTGATCGGCCGGTTGCATCCGCTTCCCGCGCGGCACCAGACGCATCCGCCTCAAAGTTTTTTCGCTTCCGCCCTTCACGGTTTTCGCGCCGTGGCCGCTCACCCCATCCTGCGCCTGAACCTGCAAGTCACAGGCATCATCAATGGCGCCTGGTACGCCGTCATTTTTCTCGGCCTGCCGCTGGTGATCGCCCGGCACGCGCCGGGCAGCGCCGGCCTCGGCGCCTATGGTCTCATCATCTCTTCCTATGGCTGCACGAATCTCGCCGCGACCCTCGTGATCGGCAGCAGGAAGATGCCCGAAAGTCCCGGCCGGACGATCTTCGCCGGCCATCTCGTCCTCGGCATCGGGCTGATGATGATGGCTCTCGCCGCTTCCACCCCTCTGCCGCCCGCAATCTCGATCGCATCATTCGCCGCGAGTGCCTCGATCGGTGCCATCGGCGGCCCGCTGCATGACATTCCCGTCGCCGTGCTCCGCCAGACGGATCTGCCGCGCGCCGATGTGCCCGCTGCCATGCGCGCCTATCTCGTCGCGAACAGCGGCGGCCTTCTGGCCGCGATGCTGATCGTGCCGCCGCTTTACGCGGCCCTGCCGGTGCCGGGTGTCATCGCCTTCTGCGCCATGATCATCGCAGCGATCGGGGTTGCGGGTATGGCCCGCTTCTCTGCCCGCCCCATCCTGGCCGATCCCTCCTGATCCGCCTTCAGCTCGGATCGTATTTGGCGGCGAAGGCGGCGGCCTCGAGCTTGCGGAAATCCTCGAGCGTGGCGGCAAGGCGCTCGCGCGGCCAATCCCACCAGGCGACCCGCTTGAGCGAAGCCGCCACGTCCTCAGGGACGCGCCGGCGGATGACACGCGCAGGGTTGCCGGCGACGATCGTATAGTCCGGCACGTTTTTCGTGACCACAGCGCCGGCGCCGATGATCCCGCCCGTGCCCACTGAGATTCCGGGCAGCAGGATCGCGCCATGGCCAATCCAGACATCCGGCCCGATGATGACGCGATTGCCGAGGCGCCATTCATGCACCTCGGGATCATCGTCGGTTCCCTCGAAATGCGAGCGGGAGCGATAGGTGAAATGATGCAGCGAAGCCCGCCACATCGGGTGGTTGGTCGGGTTGATCCGCACATGCGCGGCGATATTGCCGAATTTTCCGATCTCCGTATTGAAGACCTGCGCATCGCGGGAGAGGTAGGTATAGTCGTAGAGCTCGCTCGCAAGCACCTCGCAGCGCTGGCCCACCACCGTCCAGGGGCCAAGACGGCTCTTCCGCACGAGTGCCGTTTCATGGATCCAGGGTGCCTCGGTCATCGGGCGGTCGCCGCGCCAGGGGTCCTGAAACGCGCCGACATTAACCTCAACCATCGAAACTTCGCTCATGGGACCTCGCTATCCACGATTCCGCGAAGGCAAATCAGAAGCGCATGCGCGCCTTCCGCGATCGTGCCATCATTGACGATCACCGAAACGGCGAGCCCTTCCGGGATGGCAACGGCGCGCGAAAGCCTTGCCGCGACCTGGCTGCCATTCTCCCGCCCGCGCGCGGCAAGACGGCTTGCAAGAACATCGCGCGGCGCGGTGATCTCGACCACACGCACGGGAAAACGCGCCGCGGCTTCCGCGAGAACCGCGCGCGAGACGCTGGCGATGACGACACGACCGGCATCGAGATCTCGCGTGATATCTGTTGGCACACCATAGAAAAAACCGTGGGCCTGCCAGCAGAGCGCGAAACCCTCTCGCTCGCGGCAGGCATGAAACGCCGCCTCATCGAGCGTTTCCTCGTTCGCCTCCACCCCATCCGTCGGGCGGGTGACGAACCGGCGGACAAAGCGGAAGCGCAGATCATCGGCAAGCGCCGCTTTCGCGGCGCTGAGCAGCGTATCCTTTCCCGCACCGGACGGACCCACCACCAGGACAAGCATCTTCTTGCGAAATGGCCAGGAAAGGGCAGGGTCTTTCCTGGCTCTCCCTCCTCTCAAGCAACGCGGCGACCGGCGCACCAGACTTCGCGAACCACCGGCGTTCCGCCATGCAGACGCACCCGGACGAGATCCGCCCTGGTGCCGGGCGCGATGCGACCGCGATCGTCGAGCTGCGCCATCCGGGCCGGTCTCGCCGTGATCAGGGCGACCGCCGGAGCGAGGGCAAGCCGGGAAGGGGCTGCCAGGAGGAAAGCGGCCTCGATCAGGCTCGCCGGCACATAGTCCGATGCGAGGGCATCGACAAGACCTTCGCGCACGAGGTCCAGGGCCGCGACATTCCCCGAATGCGAGCCGCCGCGCACGAGATTCGGCGCCCCCGCGATCACCTCCATGCCGCAAGCCTTCGCCGCTTCCGCTGCCGGCAAGCTCACCGGGAATTCGCTGATCCGGATGCCGTCTTCATGGTTTCGCGCGATGTCGGCCTCGGTCTCGTCGTCATGGCTCGCGAGCACCACCGAAAGCCCGGCCAGGCGCGCAAGCAGCGCGCGACGATTGGGCGCGAGCAGGCGTGCGCGCTGCGCCTGCAACTCGTGGATGCGTTGCTGGATCTCCGCGTCATCCAGGCCTTCACGGCGGCGCATCGCCCGATAGCGATCGAGATCGGCGTACTGTCCCACGCCGGGGCTGTGGTCCATCAGGCTCACGATACGGACCAGCGGATGCTCCGCCACCGGATCGACCAGCTCCAGCATGTCCGGTGCCGGAAGCTCGCAGCGGAGATGAAGGAAATGCTCGGCCTTGAGCAGCCCGGTGCCGGCAAACTCGTCGAGGTCCGCGACCGCTTCGAGGAAGGTGCGCACGCGATCCTTCTCGTAGCCGAGATCGCCGAGGCAGAGTGCGTCGCACACCGTGGTGACGCCAGCCGCAGCGACCTGGGCATCGTGCGCGAGCAAGGCGGAGCGCGACGGCCAGCGCGCGTTCGTCCGCGGCAGAACCTGGCGTTCAAGATTGTCGGTGTGCAGATCGATCACACCCGGAATGAGGTAATCCCCTTCGAGGTCTGCGGTGGCGGAAAGGGCGGAGCCACCCGGCTGCACCTCCCTGATCCAGCCACCCTCGACGACGACCGAGCCGGTCAGCACCGAATCGGGCAGCACGATCCGTGCATTGGTGAGAACGGTCTCGCATGCTTGTCCGGTGCGCGGCGGCAGAGCACGGTCGATCGCGGTCATGCGGCATCCTGGTACGGCTGAAGCGAAAAGAGCCGGTCGGCGATCGCATCGCGCGCGGCCGTATCGTGCATGATCCCGAGAATAGCCACGCCGCTTGCCTTCGCTTCGTTCACGAGATCAGTCACGATCGCGCCGTTCTCGGCATCGAGCGAAGCGGTGGGCTCGTCGAGCAGCAGGATCGGGTGACCCCCGGCGAAGCCGCGCGCGAGATTGACCCGCTGCCGCTCGCCGCCCGAGAAGGTCGCGGGCGGAAGCTCGTGCAAGCGCAAGGGAATATTGAGCCTGAGCAGCAGGGCGCGTGCCCGCTCGCGCGCCTCCTCCGGCACGCTCCCGCCGAGGCGCGCCGGCTCCGCAACGATCTCGATCGTCGGCACCCGCGGCACCACCCTTAGGAACTGGCTGACATGGCCGATCGTGTGCCGCCTCATCGCGATCACGATGCGTGGATCCGCCGTCGCAAGATCGATCCAGCCGCCGCCATGACGGATGAGAATCTCGCCCGCCTCGACGCGGTAGTTGCCGTAGAGGCTCCGCATGAGCGTGGATTTGCCGATCCCCGAAGGGCCGGACAGCATCACGCACTCCCCGCGCCGAAGCTCGAGGGCCACGTTCTTCAGCACCGGAATTCGAAGGCCGCCCTGAAGATGAAGGGTGAAGGATTTGCCAAGCCGCCGCGCGAGAAGCAGCGCCTCGCCTCCCGCCACCGACGGCAAGGGCACGGCACCGCTCATGCCTGCAGCACCGAGCTGACGAGAAGCTGGGTATAAGGCTCCTGCGGGTCGTCGAGCACCTGATCGGTCAGCCCCGTCTCCACCACGCGCCCGGCCTGCATCACCAGAATCCGGTCCGCAAGCAGGCGCGCGACTCCGATATCGTGGGTGACGAGCAGGACGGCAATGTGAAGCCGCGCCACCAGGCTGCGAATGAGGTCGAGCAAACGCGCCTGAACAGAAACATCGAGCCCACCCGTCGGCTCATCCATGAAAACGAGGCGCGGATGTGTCACCAAAGTGCGCGCGATCTGCAACCGCTGCAGCATGCCCCCGGAAAAGGTCCGGGGAAGATCATCGACGCGCGTGGAATCGATCTCCACCTGGCCAAGCCAGTTGATCGCCGCCTTCCGGATATTTCCGTAATGCCGCGCGCCCTGCGCCATCAGCCGCTCACCGACATTGCCCCCGGCGGACACCCCCATCCTCAGCGCCTGCCGCGGCTCCTGGTAGACGAAACCCCAGTCGGAACGATGGAGAGTGCGGAGCACCGGCATCGGCATTCGATGGACATCATGCACCCGCCCTTCCGGATCGCGGTAACGCACAATGCCCTCATCCGGTGTCTGCGCGCCGTAAAGCGTTTTGAGCAATGTCGTCTTGCCAGAGCCGCTCTCGCCGACGATTCCCAGCACTTCTCCCGGCCAGAGATCGATGTCCACGCCATCGAGCGCCGCGACACGCCCGAGCGTGACACCGAGGCCGCGGGCCGAGAGCAGAGGTTCGGCGCTCATGCGGCCGCAGCCTTTCCGCGCTGCTCCTGGCAATAATCGGTGTCGGAGCAGATGAACATACGCCCACCCATATCGTCGGTGACGATCTCATCGAGATAGCTCGAACGCGCGCCGCAGAGCGCGCAAGCCTGCGGCGCGCGCGTCAGGCGGAAAGGATGGTCCTCGAAATCGAGCGAGCGAACCTCGGTATAGGGGGGAACGGCATAGATGCGCTTCTCGCGCCCGGCGCCGAAAAGATGCAGAGCCGGACTCTGATCGAGCTTGGGGTTGTCGAAGGCCGGGATCGGGGATGGCGCCATGAGATGGCGCCGGTTCACCATCACAGGATAATCGTAGCTGATCGAGACCTGGCCGAGCCGCGCGATATCCTCGTAGAGCTTCACATGCATCAGCCCGTAATCGCCGAGCGCGTGCATCTCTCTTGCGGCGGCGCGGCTCGGTTCCAGCCGCGAAAGCGGCTCGGGCAGCGGCACCTGATAGACGATGATCTGGCCTTCCCTGAGCGCCGTCTCCGGAATGCGGTGCCGCGTCTGGATCACGCTTGCTTCGGCGGTGCGCGTCGTCGTCGCCACACCGGCGGTGCGGGCGAAGAAACGACGGATGGAGACTGCGTTGGTCGTATCATCCGCGCCCTGGTCGATCACCTTCAGCACATCACCGCGGCCGAGAATGCTCGCCGTGACCTGAATGCCGCCGGTGCCCCAGCCGTAGGGCAACGGCATCTCGCGCGAGCCGAACGGCACCTGGTGTCCGGGAACGGCGACAGCCTTGAGCAAGGCGCGACGAACCATCCGCTTTGTCTGCTCATCGAGATAGGCAAAATTATAGAAGTTCATTCCGCCGCCTTCCGCTGGTCCTGCGCGGCAAAAGCCTCCGCCTCACGCCGCAGACGGCGGATGGTTTCAAGCTCGCTCTGAAAATCCACATAGTGCGGGAGCTTGAGGTGCTCGACGAACCCCGTCGCCTCGATATTGTCGCAATGCGAAAGCACGAACTCGATCGTCTGTGCCGGCGCGGTCACCTCCTCGCCAAGCTCTTCGGCCCGCATCGCGCGATCGACAAGCGCCATCGCCATCGCCTTGCGCTCGCCATGGCCGAAACAGAGCCCGTAGCCGCGGGTGAATTGCGGCGGCACGGCCTTCGAGCCCTTGAACTGGTTGACCATCTGGCATTCGGTCACGGTGACGTCGCCGATTTCGATTGGAAAGCCGAGCTCCGGCGGCTCGATCTCGATCGCGACCTCCCCCACGCGAATTTCGCCGACGAAGGGATGCGTCCCACCCCAGCCGCGTTGCGTCGAATAGCCGAGCGCAAGCAGAAAACCCTCATCGCCACGCGCGAGCGCCTGAAGCCGAAGATCGCGTCCGGCGGGAAAGGCAAGCGGCTCGCGCGTGAGGTCCCCTGACGGGATATCCGAGGCACCGTCTTCCTCGATCAGGCCCTCATGCGCGAGGATCGCCGAAACCCGCTTCATCCGTCCCGCGGCGGCGTCTTCTTCCACCAGGTTTTGAGGAGCCGAAGCGACCGGCGGATCGTTTGCCGCAGGAGCCCCCTCCGCCAGCCGGAAATCGAGCAGCCGATGCGTGTAGTCATAGGTCGGGCCGAGCACCTGACCGCCCGGCAGATCCTTGTAGATTGCCGAGATGCGGCGGCGAATCCGCATCGCATCAGTATCGATCGGCCGCGCCGCGGCGAAGCGGGGCAGCGTCGTCCGGTAGGCGCGGAGGAGGAAGGCCGCCTCGATCAGATCTCCCTGCGCCTGCTTGATCGCCAGCGCGGCAAGCTCCGGGTCGTAGCAGGAGGCCTCCGCCATCACCCGGTCCACGGCACGGCCGAGCTGCTCGCCGATCTGCGCGATCGCGATCTCGGGCACATCCGGATCGCCACGTCGCTCCTCGGCAAGCCATGCATGGGCGGCATCGATCGCCCGCTCACCGCCCTTGACTGCCACATAAGCCATTTCGTTCAACCCATCTCGATCTCTACGCTGCGCGGCAGACAGCAGAAACATTGACCCGCGCAGAGGACGAGATCGATTCCGCGCGGATAAAGTGCGTGATTCGCCGCCCATTGCGCGGAAAAATCCTCGGGCAGGCCCGCGACCCGAAGCAGCGAGGGCAGACGAAGACCGGGCCCGGAGAGCCGGTACGCCGGTCCCGTTCCCAGCTCTTCCACCTGAACGATGAGAGTGGCGGAATCCTCCGGTGCCGCGTCGCTGCCGGCACAGAAAATGCCGAGCGAACCCATCCCGACTGAGACGGCAAAACGGGCCTCGCCCGGATCGGCCGTCAGAACGGCACCGCAATGGAAAACGAGCCACGCGCGCGCCGCGATGCATGGGGCGTCCAGCCAAAGCTTCGTCTCCCCATCGACGAGCGTGAGCAGCACGGAAGCGCTCGCTGCCCCGAGCGGCGGTGGCGCGGCAAGATCGGCAACCTCGTGCAGCGTGCCCGGGCGGGCCATGGCATCGAGCAGCGCGCGAAACGTGGTCTGCGCATCGCCCACCGGATCGGCGAAGCCGGGAAGATCGAGTCCGGTCATGAGCGGAAGCCCCGCATCAGCGCATATTGGCCATGGTGAAGAACTGCACGCGCGTTGCTGCGCTCCTGCGTGCCGAAGCGGCGCGCGCTTCCTCCTGCGAAGCGGCAAGCGGCGCGATGACCGTTCGCTCGAGCACATCGTGCCGCGCCCCGTCCTGCATTGCCGCATCGAGCATCGCGGCAAGTTCCGCATGCCGCGGATCCCGGCCGATGACGTAGGCATGGCCGATTCGGCCTTCCGCGTCACGCACGGTGCAGCGCGTGACCGTCATCTCCCCGAGATTGAACGGCGCCCCGCCACCGCCGGCGCGGCCGCGCGTCATGATGAGCCCGGTTTCGGGCCCGCGCAGCCGGATATGCGGGCGCGGCGGCTCCACGGCGGCAAGCAGCGACTCGATCTCCGCGGCGCTTGCCCGCGCCAGCACCGCCATCCAGCGCCGGCGCCTCGCGTTCGGATCAGGCCCCGTGGCGTTGCTTTCCGCGATGCCGCCTTCCGCGATGCTGGCCTCTGCCACCTTGCCCTTTGCCTTCGGCTCGATATTGGTCTATCAGGCGCCGATAAAGTCATCTAGACAACTAGATGAGCTCCCTCAGCCGGTCAACCCCGATGATCGCCGATTGCGCCGCGCCATGAACGAATTTTCGATGACACCGGAGAATGCCATGAATGGCCGCAGGCTGGCGCGCGATGGCGTCACGCGCTGGCGGCGAATCGCCGAGACCCTCCGGCGCGAGATTCTGGAAGGCGGCCTTTCCGCCGGCGACCGCCTGCCCACCGAAGCCGGGCTCGCCGCGCGTTTCGGCGTCAACCGCCACACTGTCCGCCGCGCGCTCGAGGAGTTGTCGCTTGAGGGCCTGATCCGCATCGAGCAGGGACGAGGCTCCTTCGTCGCCGAGGATGTTCTGGAGTATCTGGTCGGGCCGCGAACGCGCTTCTCGGAATGGATTCGCCGGCACAATCGCGAGCCCTCCGGCCGCGTGCTCGATCTCCGTGAGCTGGAAGCGGACCGGCGCGTGGCCGGGGGGCTCGGACTTCGAACCGGTGCGAAGGTCGTGCTGTTCGAGCATCTCGGCTTGGCTGACGGACGCCCCATCTCCCTTGCCAGCCATTATTTTCCGATCGTCCGCCTGCGCGGGATCCTTGAGGCTCTGCGCACGGAGCAGGCCGTCACCAAGGCATTGGCCCGGATCGGCGTCGCGGATTACCTCCGTCAATCCACGCGCGTGACGGCACGAATGCCGACCCCTTCGGAAGCAGCCCTGCTGGAGACGCCGCGCTCGCGGCCGCTGCTTTCCTGCGAGAATGTCAACGTGGACCGTGACGGCACGATCATCGAGTTCGGCATCGCCTGCTACCCGACACCGCGGGTACAGGTGGTCTTCGAACCATGAAGGCTTCGCGCCGTCAGGCAGCCAGCGCGAGCCGTGTGACGAGATGGAAATCAGCTCCGGGCTCGGGCTCTACGAAGACCGCGAGCTCGCCCACCCTCTGCTCTCTCTCGAGCACGGCACCGAAATGCCGCAGAGCGGCGGTGAACAGCCTGTCCGTCGCCGCGCCGGTATTGCTGAGCGTCATGTGGAAGCGCCATTCATCCAGCACGAACGGATAGCCCCAGCGCCCGAGATAAGCGCGCTGAGCCGGTGTTCGGCCCCGGGCGCGGCTCGCCTGCTTGTCCGGCGCTTCCGGCAGCCGGTGATGGTCGAGCTTGGTGACGACAGCTTCGGCAAGCGCCGCAAGCTCCGGTGCGTCATCGGTCGGACAAAGGGCCGCGAAGCCATCGAGTGAACGAATTGCAAGCGGCGGCAGGCGCGCCGGCTTCAGAGTCCGCGCCAGGGCGCATGCGTCCTCGAGGAACGCCTCATAGCTGCCGGCGAGCATCATCGGCGCCTTGAGGGTCGCGTGGAAACCATAACGCCGTGGGCTCTCGGTCAGAGCCGGAAGATCCGGCACATCAGGCTGCGGCACCACGCTTCCGGTTTCGGCGTCGCGGCCGAGCCAGGAAGAACCGAGCGCCCAGAAAGGATCATGCGCGGGCGGAGTCCAGTAAACGGCAACACGCATGGAAATTCTTTCCTTAATCATTGGGCCTTAACCATTCGGATTGCCGACAAAGGGCGGCACGGCGGTGAAAGGCCGCGTGCTCGAGCCCCCGAGATAGGCCGGATTCTCGATCGTGAAGCTAGGATGGATCTCCCAGGCGCTCGTCAGCCGCAGCACGACACGACCGCCCCGCACAATTGTGAAGATCGGGCGCCCGGCCTTGGCCGGGATCGAAAAGACGGCGAGGCCCGCCGACGCGTCCTTGTGCCAGATTTGGTCGCCGAGCGCGATTTCGAGCGACGCGGGCGCGGTGAGGAAGGCCAGCATCTGAATCCGGTTGCAGAGCGGCGTG
>Ga0335072_10002927_pt1 | contig 26085 bp, 25 predicted proteins | sample Lox_Sample_21_FD_206725 | JGI IMG/M metagenome (GOLD analysis project Ga0335072, IMG submission 206725) | Soil microbial communities from Loxahatchee National Wildlife Refuge, Florida, United States - Lox_Sample_2.1 | ecosystem: Environmental > Terrestrial > Soil > Wetlands | place: USA...
ACCATCGGTATTGACCTGCTGTAGCTACCTGGCTCGGTGGAAGTGTACCCGGCAGCCATTGGCACAGGTAGACGCCAACAGCAGTAGGTGCTGGAGTGGTCTCAGTGCAGGCCGGTGCTGCTGCACCGACAGGTGGAGTGGTTGGAGTGACTATACCCGGCACAACCTTAACTACATACCATGTGATCGTAGGAGTAGTATTTGATGGCACAGTGACTACTATTGGGTAATGCTGTCCGGGCGTGATACTAGTAGTACTATTCTCGGACGCCTGAAATACACCTCTTACTGAGCCGCCGCCACTAAGTAAAGGCTCGGTCTGAGTGGTGCAGCCAGAGTGTTGGGCTGCCCCTTTGGCTTCCTGTTCCCAGTAGTGTGATGCGTCTGGGTTTGGCATATTTAGTCCGATGCCGCAGAGCGCCGCCCAAGTTTGACTGCCTATTGTACCGGCTACGGTCGGCGTACCGGCATTTGCGAAGTAACCCTGGAATGTATCTACGGCATAGCCAGTGACTGTGTTGAAGACTCCGTTGTCGGTGAGATACCCGGTGAACTTGGCTTGACCAGGTTGGTTTGTACCCCACCAGGCAAAGTTTGGATCCGCCTGGTATTCGCCGTTTAGTATCTTCTGGGCGTAATTAACACAAACGGTGGCGCTGCCACCGCCCGTATTTGTATTAGTACTACCAGCTGCCGAGTATGTGTAGTCCATGCAGGTCGCGGCGTGCGTTTGCGTTAGCACGTACGTCCCAATAGCACCAACCGCGAGTATAGCGATAACTGGCAGAAGGAGATGATGAGAGAAACCCGACATACTTAATCGTTTTGTTTTGGGGAATTTCATGAACTTCCTTTCGACAGAGAGATGAATTATAAACCGTGTAAACACTTATGATTATCTGGAGAATATGAAGAAAAGTCAATGAATGGTAGCTCCGTTACGGAAGTCTGTCAACGTGGTAAATCTGCTATTAAAAACGATGCGCGTAGGCTATTAGGGACGGACTTACAGGAAATCTCAAGCTAGTATCGTCAGACTTATACTAGTGCGATAAACAGGACAGTTTGCATATGAAGATATTAGTAGTAGAAGACGAATCAAAAATTGCGCTTAGCCTGAAGCGAGGACTAGAGAGCGAGGGCTATGTGGTAGACCTTGCTGAAGACGGTGACGTTGCTGAGACCCTTACAAGTGCTGGAGTCTATGACCTTGTGTTGCTCGACTGGATGATTCCTGGTAAGCATGATGGCCCGGGACTTATTAAGCTCTGGCATGACAATAAGCAGTTCATGCCCATCTTAATGCTTAGTGCACGCGGTACCATAGGTGACCGAGTGCAGGGTCTCGACACCGGAGCGGATGACTATCTGCCCAAGCCATTTAGTTTCGACGAATTACTGGCTCGAGTACGTGCTCTCTTGCGGCGCCCCGCAGCAGGGGCCGGTACTAGTTACGTGATAGGTGACGTGAACATCAATAGTATTAGTAAGACCGTCACTAAGGCCGGCAAACCAATACACTTAACTGCTAAAGAGTTTCAACTTCTTGAGTATTTAGCGGCACGACGCGGCGAGGTCTTGAGTAAAGACCAGCTGCTTGATCATGTCTGGGCAGACGATGCACGCGTGCAGCACAACACAGTCGAGACATTCGTCGCCAACCTGCGCAAGAAGATTGATAAACCGGGCGGTGAGAATATAGTAAAAACAGTGCGCGGTTTTGGCTATACAGCCGCGGCGTAAAAAAGCTTCTGTGGGGAGGCGCTTTGAAAGACGTTATAAAGAATCTGCGACTGCCATCGGACTTATTTGAATCGGCTCGGCTGAAGCTTACCGGGTTTTATTTTGCTGTGTTGGTAGTATTCTGTTTGGCGCTAACAGTCGGGGTGCGTACCGTAACTGACTATGAACTTCAGCGTGGTGGGACGGCTGAGCGTGGTGTGGTTCATCAGTTATTTGAGCACTACTACAATGGCCTCAATGACTCACCAGACCTTACCTATCCCGGCGATCCAGGAGATCAGTACTTTATAAATACTCAAGATGAGCAGGCGAGTGAAACACGTCATAACTTGAACCGTGATCTGTTCTTATTTGACCTACTGTTGCTGGCTGCTGGCGCAATAGTGAGCTACTGGTATGCTGGACACACGCTGAAACCAATCGAAGAGGTCCATGAGCAGCAAAAACGTTTTACGTCTGATGCGAGCCACGAGCTACGTACACCACTTGCGAGTATGCGGCTAGAGAATGAGGTGTTCTTGCGCCAGAAGAGTTTTACTGAGACAGAGGCACGCGAGCAAATCGCGAGCAATCTTGAAGAGGTTGACCGTCTTGAGAGGCTCGCTACTAACTTACTCGCACTCAATCGTTATGAATACATTGATATGGCACATGTGCCCGTGAACATCGCCAAGATTGTAACGGATGCAGTCAAGCGTGCCGAACAAAGTAAGGATGCTAAAAAGGTGCGGTTCACACAGGATGCTCAGCCCGCGAAGGTTGATGTAAACCAAGAGAGCATGGTAGAGCTACTTGCGATTCTACTCGACAATGCTGTGAAGTATGGGCCGAAGGATGGTTCGGTAGAGATTAATGGTGTGCTGAAAGATGAAGCATATGTTTTGACAGTACGGGACTATGGTCCGGGCATCGCAGAGACTGACCTGCCGCACATTTTTGAGCGTATGTACCGCGGTGACAAAGCTCGTAGTAGCAAGGTGGCGGGGCATGGGATCGGTTTGAGCTTGGCTCGCCAAATTGCGGAAGCGAACGAGGCGACACTAACTGCGGGTAATGCGCCCGGTGGCGGCGCAGTATTTACTCTCACCCTTGGGTAGCGGGTCTAGGGTATACTTAAGCCATGTATAAGCGTCGGCGTATTAGCCCCCGCGAACGGATTGTCGCAAGTCTGGGTGGTCTAACTGTAGTAAGCGCTGGATTATTTGCAGCTGGTGCACTAGTTAATCGAAGTCTGGAGTTCGACTACCTGCTTTGGAATCTCTTTTTGGCCTGGACTCCCTTACTGCTTGTCGAGCTACTGTTCCGTGGTTTACGGACGCGGTTGTGGAGTAGTTACGGACCGTTCACTCTCACGTTACTATGGCTGCTCATGTTACCTAACAGTTTCTATATGATCAGCGACTTCCTACACGTCCAAGAGGTGGTGGGTGCTGGTTTACTCTATGACGTTGTTATGTTCACGAGCTGTATTTTCACGGGCGTCTTTCTCGGTTTTAGTAGTTTGTACTTGGTACATCTTGAGCTGCGTAAGCGAGTTGCGGCACGCAGTGCCGACGTATGCGTAGCAGTTATTCTATTCTTGTGTTCGTACGCGATTTATCTCGGACGAGATCTGAGGTGGAATAGTTGGGATGTGCTGACAAATCCTGCTGGTATATTATTCGATGTATCTGACCACCTCATTCATCCGCTGCAAAATGGCGACATGTATGTCGTTACGTTGAGTTTCTTTGTGCTACTCGGCAGCTTATATGCGGCTGGCTGGCAAGTTGCTGATGCTGTCCAGCATGGTGGCTGACGGTCTTGGTTCGACAAATCAAAAACATTATGCTATTATCTTGCCAATGCAAAACAGCCGCTCTACGGTCGTATTACGTCGCCGCTACCGTATCTGCGGGGCCTGTTCTCGATAGCCTATATAAGCCTTAACAGTCCCCGCAGTGAACGGGGCTTTTATATTTTGGAGGTCGTATGACAAATAAGCCATCTAATTCCGGCTTCGCTGTAATCAGAGTCACCTCTGTGGCAATATCTGGTAGACTATAACATGATGAAAAGTGATATTGAGGCAGCGATTGCCGCTGCAGTAAAAAGTTTATTCGATGTAGACACACGAGTCGAGCTTACACGTCCGGATGAACAGTTTGGTGACTATACTACCAATATTGCGTTGCAGCTAAGCAAACACCTTGCTAGAAATCCCCGCGAGATAGCTGAACAGATAGCTAAAAACGTGCAAGCAGAGCTCGGCTATGAAAAGATCAGTGAAGTGCAAGTTGCAGGTCCAGGGTTTATAAACCTACGACTTTCAAATAAGGCGCTCACCGTAGCCTTGCGTACTAAAACCTACCAACCGTACGCTGGCCAGTTAGTCGTACTTGAGTATTCAGATCCTAACCCGTTTAAGATTCTGCACGCTGGCCATCTATACCAAGGTGCGTTTGGCGATGCCGTTGCACATCTTCTAGAACGTGCTGGGGCGAATCTGCACTGTGTCAACTTTGGCGGTGATGTTGGCCTACATGTTGCACGTAACATGTGGGCAATGCTGCAAGATCTGGGCGGTGAACACCCTGAGAAACTTGAAGAGATCCCGTCCGGTGATCGTTCTGAGTGGATGGCAAAGTGTTATGTACGGGGCACTGCCGCCTATGAAGAAGATGAAACTGCAAAACAGCAGATCATAGAGCTCAATAAACGCATATACCAGCTGCATGCCGACAACGATCACAGTTCGCCATTCGCACAGATTTATTGGACGTGCCGTCAGTGGAGCTACGATTACTTCAATGCGTTTTACGAACGTGTCGGAAGCCACTTCGAGAAATATTACCCGGAAAGCGAAACGGCACCACTCGGTGTTAAGATCGTGAATGAACAGCTCCAAAAGGGAGTGTACGAGAAGAGTGATGGTGCTGTCGTTTTCGATGGCGAGAAATATGGCCTACACACCCGGGTGTTCATCACATCTAACGGCCTGCCGACATATGAGGCCAAGGATGTCGGTTTGACTATGGCTAAATGGCGAGATTACCATTTTGACAAAACAATCATTATAACCGGCAATGACATCGTAGAGTACATGAAAGTTGTACTTAAGAGCATCGAGCAGTTTGAACCAAGCCTCGTAGAGCGAACGCAGCACTTGACGCACGGTAACGTGAAGCTTGCGGGTGGTGTGAAGATGAGCTCGCGCAAAGGCAACTTCTTGCGAGCTAACGACGTTCTAGATATTGTTGCCGAGGCGAACCGCGAAGCAACTGGCCATAGTGACCAGCAGACCGTACTCGGGGCTGTGAAATATGCGTTCCTGAAGCAACGAATCGGTGCGGACATTATTTTTGATCCTCAAGAATCGGTTAGTCTAGAGGGCAATAGTGGACCATACCTACAATATGCGCACGCGAGAGCGCGGAGTATTTTGGCCAAGGTTGACGAGTCAAAAGATACTCAGCTGGATGATTTACAAGCTGATGAGCGATCGCTACTACGTAAGCTTACCGAGTACTCGGAGGTGGTCGAGAAAGCCACGAATGAACTCATGCCGCACCACATCTGTACTTATTTGTACGAACTGGCCCAAAAGTTCAACAGTTTTTACGAGCACAATCGAGTGATTGGTGATGAACGTGAAACACTACGCTTGGTATTAGTCGGTCACTATACTGCTACCCTCAAAGATGGTTTGGAGTTGCTCGGCATTGCCGCTCCGGAGCGGATGTAGTGTTAACGGCGCAAGCAGCCCAAGAGGCACTGCGAGCTGTAGCAAAACCCGAAAGGGTAGCTACAACGGAACGTTTCTTTAAAGCGTACCCAGGGGGGTACTCGGAGGGTGATCGTTTTCTCGGATGCACCGTACCGGCAACCCGTCAAGTGGCGAAAGCGTTTTACGATTTACCACTCAGTGAATTAGACAAGCTTATAGTCAGTCCATGGCACGACGATCGACTATTGGCACTTATTATCCTTGTAGAACAATACGGGTGGGGTGATGAAGCTAAGCAGACTGCGGTGTATGATTTTTACATAGCCCACACTGCTAATGTGAACAATTGGGACTTAGTGGACGTAAGCAGTGAGTTTATAGTCGGTCCATACCTGGAGCATCGGCCCCAAAAGATGGAAGTACTCGGTAGCTTAGCCGCTTCAGAATCTCTTTGGGAGCGACGTATTGCTATGCTAGCAACATTTGCGTATATCAAGAAGAGGCAAGCAGACGAAGCGCTAATCATTGCAGAACAATTGCTCCACGATAACCATGACCTAATCCAGAAAGCTGTCGGTTGGATGCTACGTGAAGTTGGTAAGCGAGTTGACCGTTCTCTGCTGCTGGCATTCTTGGATACTCATGCGCACGATATGCCCCGAACGACGTTACGCTACGCAATCGAACACCTGCAACCAGGACAGCGCACTCACTACATGGGCGTAAAAAGCGTAAAATAAGCCTACGTTTATTCACGCGGCCAGTTATTACGTACTCCCAATGATGAGGACAGGTTAGTCGGGGGCTTTTATTCTTGACAATGGTGATAAAAAGTAGTAATACATATATATATGAAGGAAGTCTCAGAGGATGAACTTAAGCAACGCCTAACTCCTGAGCAGTACCGTGTGCTACGTGAATATGGTACTGAAACGCCAGGTACCGGCGAGCTACTCTACAATCAAGAAAGAGGTGAGTACCGTTGCCCGGTATGCCACTCACTGTTATTTATGAGTACTGCCAAATACGATTCAACTGAACCTGGGCTGATCGGTTGGCCGAGCTTTAGTGAGGCTGCTAGTAACACTGCGCTCAAGCTAGTGCCTGACACTTCGCTCGGCATGCGGCGCACTGAAGTGTTGTGTGCGACGTGTGGCAGCCATCTTGGTCACTTGTTTGATGATGGTAGCTCGCCGACTGGCCAGCACTACTGCATTAATTCGGCGGCTTTGGAATTTATGCCGTCCAGTACGGAGCGATAGTCTCTACTATGACAGGCAAGAATTCTCTACCGCGAGCTCTTTTTGAGTTGGCTAGGGGGCATAAGGCGGGGACGGTGCTAGTCCTAGCTCTTGCCGCCGCTGCTGCAGGTTCGGTCGAGGGAGGGGGTAGTAGTTCTCCGCCATTTCAGTATCGCTTGGTTGGTACTGCGGCCGTGAGAGACTTTGGCACACAACTTGAGCGATATGGCTACGCCCTCGGGTCTCCTGTTGATGTCACATGTAGTGCGAATTCTTCTGATACTAGCGCCACATGTAACGAATCGCAAGGCAGTGCATCTAGTGCTAGTGGCTTTCGGCTGACTAATGTCCCTGGTGAGAATGATATTGCCGTTGCGACCGGTCGTACGGATAGTGATAGTTATACGTTCGCAGTGTACGAAGATCAAGGGGGTGGTGTATTTAGACATATCTCGAATCCGCCTCCCTCTCCAGAAAAATTACCCAGCGGCACGGCGGACGTACCAGGTATGGTGTCACCTAGCGTGGGGTCTGCCGTACCAAGTATCCCGTAGCTGGTTTAATAAGTGTGGGTCTCAGCATTCGACGTTGTAGTATTTGTCGCCCCAGGCTGACATGGCACGGAGTACTGGTAAGAGATCTTCACCCTTTGGTGTTAGCGTATATTCTGTTCGGGGTGGCACCTCTGCGTAGTTCTTTTTCGTAATGATGGCGTGGTGTTCAAGGTCGTCGAGTCGCTGACTTAGAGTACGTGGATTGATGCTGCCAACAGATCTTTCAAGTTCGGAAAAGCGTTTCGGACCGCCTGACAGGTCACGGAGAATCAGAGCAGTCCACTTATTACCAATGATCTCCATGGCACTGGCGATACAGCCAGACTTTGGCTCTAATTTTGTTGAAGAAGAGAGAATATTCATACTTTACTTTGTATAGTAACGACTCTATACTTACTTACGTTAACTATACAAAGTATACCACATAAGGAGAATGTCATATGACCAAGATTGCCATAATAGTGGGAAGTATCCGTGAAGGCCGCGTAACTGACAAATTAGCAAAATGGGTGGCCGAAGAAGTGGGTAGGGCAGCTGAAGCGGAGACGCTGGATCTTAGGGACTACCCACTACCACTATTCGCCGATCCTAAGAGTCCACGTTTTAGTCCGGACTACAATCCCGTTCCGGAAGCTAAGAAATGGATTGACAAGCTGGCCGAGTTTGACGGCTATGTAATCGTAACTTCTGAATACAACCGTGCTGCGCCTGGTGTGCTTAAGAACGCCTTTGACTATATTGACGGCCGCGCAGTTAATAAGCCAGTGGCGCTTGTAGCCCACGGTACGACGGGCGGGGCACAGGCTGTAGCCTCCTTGCGCATCACGCTGCCCGGTAATGGTCTCGTAACCTTGCCAGACGCCTTGTACTTCAAAGATAGTGTAGGGCAGGCTATCGATGAAGAAGGGATCTTGAACGCCGAGTTACAGGAGGGACCGTTCAGTCCACAGGGCCAGCTAACTGGCCTGGCTGGAGCCATCGTGAAATACGCCGAAGCACTTAAAGCGGTTCGAGCCTAACACTTAGAAATATAGTGGTCCGTCAGTTTGTTCTGAGCTATGTAGTTGTATATACAATGTCATTGGTAGAGTACGGGTCGAGTTCCGCCCCCTAAGATTTCAGAATTCAAAATCAGGGCATATAATTAGATAATTATGAAGGAATTGCACTATAGGTCTCTACCAGAAGAGACCCTACGGATACCACTGCCAAATACAGATAACTTACACATAAAAGGTGTGCTGCGTGGATCGCTTGACGGGCCGGTTGTGGTCATGATGCATGGTCGGCCAGGGTACGGTAACGAGATGCTGCAATATCTGGCGGCTCACTACTTACACGAGGAGGGTTTCACTACTCTACGTCTCTGGATGTACGACTGGGAACCTGGAACTCGAAACCTCCTAGACTGCACTCTTGATACGCATGTTTCCGATTTTGATACAGTTGTGGCCTATTTACGAGCAAGGGGTGCCAGGGAAGTGTTTGCTGAAGGGCATAGCTACGGTGGTATCACCATTTTGAAAAGTCAGGCAAAAATCAATGGCGCAGTTTTATGGGATCCAACGCACAGTGGTTACTGGCTTGAACGACCTGATGGTGATCCGGAATTTCCTGAACGGTTAATTGGCGAGTATAGTATTGGTCTCGTTGGTGCGGGGTCAGTGGTAGCGCGAAAGGCTAGTGACTATGATCGAGCACTTGAGGACACGACCCAGTGGGCGGCACATAAAGGCTATCCCCTCGAGATTATCACTGCCGGTAAGGGAGTTATGGTACACCTAGCAAAACAATATATCGAAGTTGCAGACAGTCCCAAGAGGCATATCATTATTCCTGACGCCAGGCATCAACTAAACGACTCTGACGAGGTTGTATTTACGGTACTGCAGGAGACGGCTGAATGGCTTAAGGAGATACAACGTGGCTGAAGTAGACAAAAGGGCACCTACGACCAAGCTACTGTGGGTTGATTTGGAGATGACTGGGCTGGATCCGCAACGCCACCGAGTTATTGAAATAGCAGCGGAAGTAACAGATTTTGAGTTCAAGACGACAGCCAGTTATGAGGCCGTTGTCTTTCAATCCGACGAAGTGTTGGCCGACGCTAACGATTGGACAAAACGACAGATGGCAGTCAACGGTCTGGCCGATAAAGTTCAAAAGGGTATGCCTGAAGCTGACGTAGCACGTACGTTTGCTGCTTTGATCAAGGAGCAGTTTGGTGATGAGCCGGCAGTACTCGCGGGTAATTCTATCCATCAGGACCGGAGCTTCATACGCCAATGGTGGCCAGAGGTCGATGCACTATTACATTACCGTATGCTCGATGTCTCATCGTGGAAGATACTTATGCAGGCGAAGTATGGGGTGCAATTCGAGAAACAAGAAATGCACCGTGCGCTGGACGATATTCATGAGAGTATTGCCGAGCTACAATTTTATCTACACTGGTTCGAGAATTACGCTGATCACATTTTTGTATAAACTTCAGCAGAATGTAAGAATTTGTATAATCTTCTGTATCTTGTCTAGCTACAATAGAGCTTACTAAGTAAGGTAGGGGGTAGGCCTATGGTTAACTTACGTAACATTAATCCCATGGTACGCGCAGTTGGGACGATGGGAGCGGTTGCTGCTGTTGTAGGTGGCGTTACATTTGCGAGCCTAACATCAAACACAGTAGCCTTGTCGCCTAATACTATGACGACGGCTACAGCCTCATTAGCCATCGGAGCGGCCGACACATGTCCGACGGGAGATACCTCAACAACCACAGGATTTACTTCAGCAACGCCACTTGTCCCTGGCGGTAGTCCGGTAACAGTAGACTTCTGTCTCGACAACAAGAGCAACGTACCTCTGTTAGTAACTGCATCCATACCGACGTTGCCGACCGGTACTGCGGCATCTGATACGACACTGAGTATCAGCTGCACCACAGAAGGTGATCTAACCGCTAATACACAAACGCTTAATTCATTTGCCGCGACGCCATTCGCAGTAGCGTTACCGGCCAACGCACAAGACACATGCACGGCATCCGCATCGCTCTCAACAGGATATAGTGGTACTGGTGGGGAGACAATCCCAGCTTTCGACATAGACTTCATTGGGAACCAGACAACCACGACCACCTAGTCGAGCGAGAGGCGTAGATATGAGGTGGGCTCGGTGCATACTTAATGGTTTGGGGGTAACCGGCTTCGTACTCTGTTGCGCGGCGGTACTACTCTTTAACAAACCGACTCTTGGTTGGCAACTCTTGAGTGTGCCGACGAGTAGTATGCGCCCCACCTTTGCGCCCGGCTCTCTTGTGCTCACGCATCGTGTCCCAATTCAGACGCTCAAGGTCGGTGATATCATCACGTACACTAATCCGCTCACGATGCGTAGTACACTCACGCACCGAATCATTAAGAAGTACAGGCTAAACGATAAGATCCCAGCCTTTATCACTAAGGGAGATGCGAACCCAAGTCCTGATCCGCCGGTCGTAGAGGGTTTGGTACAAGGTAGAATGGTTGCACATACACCCTTTCTCGGTTACCTTTTTATGTGGGCAAAGACATGGGTTGGCATCGCGGTGCTCGTATATATACCAGCACTACTTATAATGGTGGGAGAGACGCGGCGACTCGCCGTCCACTTACAACGTATGAAACCGTATCGACTGGAGGGGTTCGTTCCGCCGGTTCGCAGGCTAGAAGGGCGAACGCGAGCTAGGATAGCATTTGCTGCTAGTGGTGTATTAGCCGTTGTGTTTGCGGGAGTTAGTTGGCAGACAGCCGTAGCATTGGCTGGGCAAAGCAATATGGTCATGCTCGTACCAAATATACTTGCAGTAACAACAAAGTCAGCACCGCCTGTGTCATCGAACACACGATGTAGTAGCAGTACGACTGTAAACGCGACGAATACGGCGGTCCAGACGGCAACGACTGGTAATGCAACAGTGTCAGGTGGTAGCGGTTCGGCGAGTAGTGGTAGCGCAAGCATTAGTAGCGCTATGAGTAATAGTATTACCGTACAGAATAGCTGCTCTAGCTAGTGACGGTTAAGATGGGCTGAGTATGGTATGTGGCCCAGTACCTATGTCATCCGGGGTTTAGGAGAGCGACGTCCGCATATTGATTGCAAAATTGCGTACACGTCAAATGTGGGATAAAAGAAATACCTCTGTTACAATAGCGATAATGAACCACCAGTTAGTTGAGGACTATATCCTCAGTATGCCAAATACCCGACTTGAGTATCCGTTTGGCGAGGGTGTGGCTGTATATAAAGTAGGTGATAAAATGTTTGCGCTCATTGCCGAGGGTAAAGAGCCGATTAGTCTGAGTCTAAAAGCGGACCCTCAACTAGGTCAAATACTACGTGAGAAGTATGAGACGGTTATGCCTGGTTACCATTTGAATAAGAAACACTGGAATACATTAGTACTTACTGGCCAGTTACCATGGGAAGAAGTTCAAGCGTTGATTCGACATTCCTATAGCATGGTTACGGAAAGTAAAAAAGGATAACCTGAATTCCTCTAACTACTACCGCAGCATGGCATGGTAGGCATAGCTAGGTAAGAACACGGTCCTTAACTACCAAGCTCGGTTTCCACGGCCTCGCCTTGCTTAATCAGTAACGTAACGTTCAGGAACTCAGTCTGCAATACCTGTTTAGTCTCAGTACTGGTTGACTGTCCATAGGTACTCTGAAGTAATCCCTCGTACGTTTGAAGCTCGTTAACGAGCTCTTGAGTGACGGCCCCGTCGTAATTATTTGCGGTGGCAGCATTAGCTAATTCGGCGTCAGTCTGTGGGTCTTTGTCGAGTGTAAGCTCTTTAGTGGAGAGCTTAGTCCTGTGAGCCGTTAAGTAAGCCAGGGTTTGTTTTTGACTACTTGTGATAGTAATCTCAACGTTAGTTACGAAGTTTTTGGCATCCTGATTACTAGCCTGACTAGTGGCATTAGTGGCGACGCGAACAACCTCTTGTTGGCGCTGCGCAATGGCAATCATGCCCGGTATACTACCTTTAGGCTCGAGGCTGGTCACTAGTATACCGCCGACGATGAACAGCAGTAATACGCCACCGACCATCATTACGATACGCTTCAGAAAAGTATCACCACTTAGTAATGCACGACCGACCTTACTTTTCGCGGTCGGGTTTACGATAAACTCATATGGATTGTGACCGCTACGACCATCATTGGGAGTTACTTGAGGTGGCGGTACAACCTGATAGTGACCATGCTGACTTCGTTGAATCTGCGAGTTACCGGACTGCTGTCGCGGCATTGCGTCATAGCCAAAGCCGTAATGTGGAGCATGGGGTGTCAATGACCGTTGGCCACTCGATTGTCTGGGGGACGATTGGTTTGGAGGCATAGCTTATGTTAATAGTAGCAGATTTACCGAACAGACTCATCTATATCTAAGCAACTAAGTTGACGTAAGATCATAAGTATGTTACATTGAATGTATTACTCAAAACCAAAAGGATAACAGGATACTTCACAATGGCACGACAACACCCACAAACAACTCAGCCAGCACCAGCGCAATTGGATATGATGACAGCGTTACGGCACGCCGCGGCCGAGCGTGTGCTACAAGAGCTTCCCGATGACGGTACTGCAGACACAGCATACACAAGAGAGTACATACAAGCACGGTTCATACAGCCAGCGGCAGAGCCTGGTGTGACAACTAAGAGTAAAAGCGCCTCTGCAAAGCCAGAGAAACGTCGTGGTCGCCGCGGGCTTAGGGCTGCGGCAGCTGCCGCAGCCGTCGCCGTGACTGCAGCAATAAGTACCCCATTGGTTATCAGGGATGAGCATAACAGTCAGGTCGCAGCAGCTGCGTCACAGACTCAAGTAAAAGGAGTAGTACGTCCAGAAATGGTCAAGTGGGGGACTATGCTTACCCACGATCCGAACGCTCATAAATTTCCAGCGGTCGACGGCGTAGTAGAACTATCTGACAATAACTTCCAAGACTCGGGTAACGCTGTTTCTGTTTATATGGGTGAGAGAAGCGGTAAACCAAATCCGAAAGACCCGCAACTTGTGTATGTCACTGAACCGACAGGTGCGGGTAGAAGGACTGTATATAGTCTTTCTTCTCAAGAGGGTTCTGCATATGCTAAGGGTCACAACTTGGCAAGCGGTACTGCATGGTCTGCTACCGAACAAGGCGAGTTCAACTTCTCAAAAGATCAAAATTCTTACTCGTGGGCTGATGGTTCTAGTGTAACGACAGATGAAGCTCAATCTACAGATGACGGACACCTTAATGGTGCACCCGATACTGCTGCGAATCGGGCAACTGTAGTTAAGGATGATATAGAAAACTACGTCCTGGGTAACTACGACACTGAATCTTAGGTCCTAATAAGTATAGCGTAGCGCCCGCCAGCAGCCCGCTTGCTCCTAGTGGCTAACTACTACATACTAATTTATGTATGGATGCCAAGGATGAGGTAAAGACGCGGCTTAGCATCGAAGATGTGATAGGTGAGTATGTGCAGCTAAAGCGAGCGGGGCGCAACTGGAAGGGTTTGAGCCCCTTTACGGCCGAGCGGACACCGAGCTTCGTGGTAAGTCCGGATAAACAGATCTGGCATGATTTTAGTAGTGGTAAAGGTGGTGATATGTTCAGCTTTATTATGGAGGCCGAGGGTCTGGACTTTCGTCAGGCGCTCGAACTACTAGCGCGTCGAGCTGGAGTGGACCTTGACCAGTATAGCCAAGCGGGTGCCGGAGGGTTATCTTCCGGAAAACAGAAAGATAGGCTATTCGCGGCTAATGAACTAGCCACGAAGTTTTATCAGGCACAGTTTGCACACAGTAAGGCTGCTTTAGAATATGTCTTGAAAAAGCGTGGGTTTAGCAAAGAAACAGCGCTTACGTGGCGCCTCGGGTACTCCCCGGTCAACGGCACTGCATTGGTTAATTTCCTGAAAAAGAACGGTTTCACACAACATGAGATCACCCTGGCTGGCCTAACTAATCGGCGAGGTGGTGACATGTTCCGTGGAAGACTACAAATACCATTATGCGACCAAAGCGGGCGCGTGATTGGCTTCACTGCACGACTACTGGTGGATGACCCTCGAGCACCTAAATACATCAATACATCGAGCACACAGTTGTACGATAAGAGCAGACATGTATTCGGGTTGCACCTCGCGAAGGAGAGTATTCGTAAGTTAAACTTCGCAGTTCTCGCTGAAGGTCAATTGGATGTTATTCAAAGCCACCAGGCGGGTGTGCGACAAGTAGTTGCTACGGCCGGAACCGCACTCACAGAGCAACACTTAAAAACGCTTTCAAGATTGAGCGGTGATATCCGGTTAAGCTTTGATGCAGATCGAGCCGGTGTGGCGGCCACTGAGCGAGCTATCCCAATCGCCGCGAAAGTGGGTGTACAGCTGAGCATTATCACTATACCGAGTGGGAAGGATCCAGACGAGCTTATTAGGCAAGATGTAAGTATTTGGCAGAAGATAATAACCAAGCCGCAGTATGCAGTGGATTGGATTATAGACCGTTATGCTGCCCAGCTCGATTTGAGTACCGCAACAGGGAAGCGTCAGTTCAGTGATGTTGTACTACGTGTTGTACGACAACTGCCCGACCCAGTGGAGCAAGATCATTATTTAGGTAAGCTAGCTGAGTTATTGAGTGTAAATAAGGATGCTCTTGCTACTAAGCTGGCTTCGGAGAAGGCTGATACGTTGCCGGTAAGGCGCCGCGTAGCGCAGGCTGCAAAAGCCCGTGTCGCTGACAAAGAGATGGTAAGTCGTTCCCGTGACGAGGAGCATATGATGGCATTGGCACTCATGCAGCCTCGCTTGCGTGCCTATTTACACGTGCTTGACCCGGATATGTTTGTGAGTGAAAAGGCGCGCGAAGTCTTTGAATTCTTGAGTCTCAATCCGGAGTATGACGGTACAGATAAGACGGCTGTGCAAAACTTTGCAGAGTATGCTAAAATATTAACATTAGTCTACGAGACAGAATACGAGCGTAATGATGCTCTGGAGCTGGGCGACGCGGCCGCCGAATTAAAGACAAAAATTATAAAAAAATATGTAGCAAGTGAGCGACAGCGTATTGCACAGCAGCTGCAGGCTGCTGACGATAGCAATGCGGCTGCCCTACTACAGAAGACAGTTGAACTCAATAATTTAGAACGCACATCACAGGAGAACGTATAAATAACTATGGCAGCCAAGAAACCTGACGACGCTGATAAGCAGAAAGACCTGCTTCAGCAAGCCAAACTAGAGCTCTTAGAAAAGGGTAAAAAGGCAGGAAGCATAGACGCACGTGATATCACAGCGCTTATTCCCGATGTACCCGAGAACGTCGAACTGCTCGACTCGCTATATACCGATCTGAGCGTGGCTGGCGTGGATATTACGACCGGATCGGACGAAGGTCCAGCTGTTGGTGATTTAAGTGACGAATGGCTCATTGACGACGAAGAGGAAGGTGACGTAACGTTTGATGAGGATCAGACGTACCTCGATGATATTGCTGACGATAGCGTCCGATTGTACTTGCGCGAGATTGGTAAAATACCACTCCTAAATGCTGAGCAGGAGTTAGAGCTTGCTAAGCGCGTCGTGGCTGGTGACAAAGATGCAAAAGATCAGATGGCAGAGGCAAACCTCCGTCTAGTTGTATCGATCGCCAAGCGTTACGTGGGCCGCGGTCTGGACCTACTTGATTTAATCGAGGAGGGTAACACGGGCTTACTGCGAGCAGTTGAAAAATTCGATCCAGATAAAGGATTCAAGTTCAGCACGTACGCAACGTGGTGGATTCGCCAGGCTATCACTCGCGCTATTGCAGACCAGGCACGCACTATCCGTATTCCCGTCCATATGGTAGAGACCATTAATAAGCTACTGCGTACACAGCGTCGCCTGACACAAGAACTAAATCGTGAACCGACCAATGCCGAGATTGCTAAAGAGATGGAGATCGACGAGGCAAAAGTTGAGCATATCATGAAGATCAAGCAAGATATCTCGAGTCTTGACGCGTCGATTCGCGACGACGAAGAGGAGAGTGTGCTGGCTGACTTTATCGAAGATGAAGACACGATTACGCCTGAAGAGAGCGCGACGAGCCAACTACTCAAAGAACAAGTCAAAGACATGTTAGGCGCACTGACTGAGCGCGAGCAAAAGATCCTGAAGCTGCGGTTTGGATTAGAGGATGGCAAGCAGCACACACTCGAAGAAGTCGGACAGGAATTCAGTGTGACTCGTGAGCGTATCCGTCAGATTGAGGCCAAAGCACTGGCAAAGCTACGCAAACACAAAGACGCCCGTAAGCTCCACGACTACATAAAGTAGGTCTATGACCGAAGCACAAATCGACGACCAGGCAAAGATCATCTGGGAGTATATGCAGCTGCACGAACAGCCAGTGAAGAGTGATGCGGTGTTTGCCCTAGGGAGCGCTAATCGAGAAGTTGCAGAATGGGCTGCAGAACTCTTTTTGGGCGGCTATGGCGACTGGCTCATTTTTTCTGGTGGCTCTGGTCGAGTCTCTCAGGACATTTTTACCGGACCAGAGGCCGCGGCGTTTGCTCGTGTTGCTGAAGGCATGGGCGTGCCGCGGAATAAGATTATCGTTGAGGATAAAGCGACAAATACTGGTGAAAATATAATCTTTACGTATCGGCTCCTGCAACAGAAAGGGCTACATCTTACGTCGTTTGTGTTGGTACATGCGCCACACATGGAACGACGTACGTTCGCAACGTTCAAAAAACTGTGGCCCGATAAAAGTGCACGCATCACGGTGACTTCGCCACAGAAGTCCTACGAGGACTACTGTGGCGCGGCACGGTCAAAAACAGGGGTTATTAATGTTCTAGTCGGGAATTTGCAGCGTATTCGCGAGTACCCAAAACGCGGACTTCAGATTGAACAAAAGATCCCGAGCAAAGTGTGGGCTGCATACGAAAAGCTAATAGCTGCTGGGTTTGATAAATACTTAGTCTCGGAATGATCGAGAAAAATAGCTATGATAAAAGGCCTTCGACCTCAAGGACTTTGTTAAGCTGGTCAATGAGGTGTTTAACCGTGGAATCATTGAGTAAGAAGTAATCGGCATAGGCGATAGGGCCACCCTTTTCTAGATTCTCTATTTCGGCCTGATCGCGGGTGACGAGCTGGTCGAGTGTGTAGGTGCGCTTAGCGTCTTTGCGTTCTAGTGCACGTTGGTGGCGTAGTTTACGCGGGGCAACCACGGCGACAACCGTTAAACTATCACCAAATTCTTGCGCTAGGTGTCTGTACTCGCTCCAGCTATAGAGACCATCCAAAACGACAACGGCTGCACCTTCTGCATGATGTTGTCGCGCGCGCCTGGCGGCGTGCTTTGCGAGCACTTCCTTACCTTCCTTGTTACGCATATCTTCGCGTACGAACTTTTCATCATTTACGATATCTAGTCCGCGGCGTTCAACTTCTTCATATACCATGTTGCCAAAATGGACAACTGGCCAGCTATAAGTATCACGCAGGTAGTCGGTACAGGTTCCTTTGCCTGACCCAGGCATACCCACAAATGCCAAAACTCTTCGATTTGCCTCTTTCATCGATAGCTATTGTAGCGTACTAAGGTCGCATACGAAACCAACCTGGTTAATTGCGAGTCGCTTTGGCCGCAGTTTTCGCTGTATGATACTCAATCAATCCTGTTAGAACGCGCAGCACCCGCCTCGGCATATAGATGATATAATATAAATTCATCATATCGTCCAGTAAAAGCACTGGAGCGTGATACTTGAATAGGTGGACTGTATATGACGATAGAAGCTGGCTATACTGAAGCCCCGGCACCCATTTATGACCAAACCCCAAGACCTACTTCTCCAGAGGCGGTAGTCGCAATGGGAGTGCTTGAACCGTGCATCCGTTTAACCGAGCGCGTTAGAGGTCTACTAAATGTGCCGTTTGGCAGAAACAACGAAAATCGTGCTGACACCGAACTCCCTGAAGGAGTGATTACGGAGGCGGAGAATGAGCGAATGATCAGGTACATAAGCAGAGGAGATAGGCCAGAAGTTAGACGTATCCTCACTCCACATGATGAGGGGGCGCTACGTGGTATGGCGGTGGACGCAGGTCATGGACGTCGACAGGACGTCACGTTGCAAGAAGTTACCTTACCATCTGACGCGTTACTTATATGTCAAGGCGGTCGTGTCGACACAAAGGGTATGGCGCAGAAGTCACTAGCGTTAGGCGACCCAATAGTAGGATCCGGTGTGCTTGGTGACGCAGAAGATGTGCCTACTGGCGACATCGTTCAGTGTGGTTCGAGAAACCGTAAGCTTGTTGATAAGAATGGCGAGCGGAGAGCGGTTGCCGCACTATTGGAGGGACTAGGGCCGGAAGAGAGAGTACGCAGAGAGCGCCTTCTGATGGATCTAGATATCGACCCAACTAATCTGCAGACAGAATATGATGGCATGATTGCGATGTGGGTCACCGACCCTGAGTTCGTGCCTGAATCACCGAGGTTTGTCACAATGTTGGACACCAAAGGCAGAGTGGAGAATCGTTTTGAAGGTGGAGAGCTTCTTTCCATCGGCTCTATACGTGGTCGCCGCGTGTATGCACAAGAAGTACCACGCGGTGACGCGTTCGACGAGGATGGTCTAATTAAGTATAGGGATAAAGCGAAGTACAAGGTCGATTATGAACAGCCAAATGCGGCCAAAATTGCTGCAACCATCGCTAGGGTCCTCGACAAAAATGCTGCCGCTGTAGTTACTGGTGCGGCGTACCTACTTGAAGAGATTGTTGAGGCGGCAGAGGTAATGTACGATATGGTACGCGATAATGAGCGTGGGGGTCCTGGCGTCGTGGCAGTCCGGCCGGTAGCGTATGGCGCTGACAGAATGCGAGCTGTAACAGGCAGTGAGCCGCCGGAAAAAGGCCTAGGGGAAATACTGGGATCTATTGGTAAGGCGCACCGAAACGCCAAAGCGTTTATACAGAAAATTGCCGGACACCAACTAGCCAATCTCCTTATGTCAGCTTAGGCGTTTTCTAGGTGGGTGCGAATACGGTTGACGCCATGCTTTCGTATGAGCTCTTTATGACTCGTCGCCTTGGTATGTAAGTGTAATAGGCGTGTGAGTGTGTAGATCATGGCAACGGCTAGAGCGGTTAGCCAGTCGCCCATACTTAGCGAACCGCTACCGAAGTATGGCTGGATGATAGGATTGTACACGATGTTTAGGATACAAAAAAACGATAAAGCGAAAGCGGCAAGTAGCTTTTTGTTACTCCAGAGGTAACGACTAAATAGTTGGTTCCCACTGCGTACTAACAGTAGGTTCATAAACTGGCAGAGCACGATGGTAACGTATGTAAGGACACTTGCTTGCAGGTAAGGCTCGGCGTTAGTCGCAAGATACTGTGGACTAATGTGGTGGCGCAGGAAGTAGAAGAGGTAGTTAGCGTAACCTAGGCCGGCTGCCAATAAGCCGAAGCCTACAAACTCAAATACAGTCGTGCGATTGAGGATATGCTGCCGTGGATCACGCGGGTGTTCATGCATGAGTCGGGTAAGGGCTGGGTCCCAGCCGAGTGCTGTGATCGGAAAAATCTGCGCCACCACGTCGATAGCTAGAATCTGAATAGCGGTAATTGAGGCTGGGATGTGCCAAATGGCGGTGGTGGCCAAACTGATAAGTACTGACATGAGCTCACTCATGTTGTCCGTAAGGGCACAACGGGTTGCCTTTTTGATGTTCTGAAAGGTAAGACGTCCTTGTTCTATGGCTGTAACGAGTGTAGCGAAGCTATCATCTAATAGCACCACTTCAGCAGCCTCTTTCGCAACGTCAGTGCCCGTAAGTCCCATAGCGACACCTATGTCGGCTCGCTTAAGGGCGGGCGCATCATTAATACCATCACCAGTAACGGCAACGACGTGATGTCCACTGCGGGCTAGTTCTACGATACGCAGCTTATCTTCCGGGCTGACCCTGCTAAAAACAGCACCGCCGCGGAGGAGTAGGTTGAGTACCTCACCGTCAGGTAGGTTGGGCAGCTCCTCACCCAGTACTATGGTGATATCACCGTCATTGAGACCTGCTTTCTGTGCAATAGCCTGAGCGGTTGCTGGATAATCTCCAGTTATAACGCTAACGCGCACATGTGCACCTTGTGCGGCCTTCATTGCATCGGGTACCTGCTCGCGTAGTGGGTCTACCATGCTGACTATTCCTAGGAAAGTGAGCTTCTGTTCAGCCTCTTCAAGTTTGTGTTTTTGTGGGTCAAAACCTTTCGGAAGCACTCTATATGCAAAGGCCAGATTGCGTTCTGCTGCCTGAGCATGTCGTTCGTTATATTCACCAAAGAAACTGCGGTCAGCAGCGGTCAGCGGGCGTACGTGGCCGTGGTCCCAGAGGTCAGTTGAGCACCCTAGCATACTTTCGGGTGCTCCTTTTACGAATGCATAGAGTCGTCCATCCACATCACGTACGCTGGTCATGCGCTTACGAGCGGAGTCGAACGCGTACTCTTTAAACTCCGGAAACAGTTCATTGAGTTGATTAGGCTCCAAGCCCGCTTTACGAGCCAATGTGATAAGCGCGCCCTCTGTTGGGTCACCTACGACGTACCAGGTGGCGTGCTCGTCGTCGGGCGGATTGACTTCAGCATTGCTGGCAAGCGCACCAGTTTCAAAAAATAGGTGTAGACCCTTAAGGGCTTTGCCGCCTATAGGCCTACCCTTGATGCTACAAATCGCTCCATTCATTTCGTAGCCAGTGCCACTCACAACATATTCGGTACGGCCGATCAGCGTACGTATAACAGTCATCTCGTTTTTGGTAAGTGTGCCAGTCTTGTCGGTCGCTATGATGCTCGTAGCGCCGAGCGTTTCTACCGCGGAGAGCTTTTTAATAAGCGCTCGAGCTCGAGCCATACGGCTGGCGGTCTGAGCTAGGGTGATATTCACTTCTGCAACTAAGCCATTCGGAATCATGGCGGCTGCAACGGATATGGCAAATAAGATCGATGTTTTGAGCCCGAGATTAGCTCGCAGCTCAATAACGGTCAGTATGGTAGCAAGCAGCAGGGTACCTTGAGTTATGCGTACGGCCAAACTATTCATCTCGCGTTGCAGCGGTGACGCGTCAGTACGTGTAGCGGTGCTCAGGCTGGCAATACGACCTAGCTCAGTGTGCATGCCTGTTCCAACAACCACCGCGTGTCCATTGCCGAGAGCAACCGTGGTCCCCATGTAGAGCATATTGTGGCGCGTAGCCACTGGTACGTCGGCTGTGATAGCGTGGATAAATTTACGAGTTGGCTGGCTCTCACCAGTTAATGCGAAGTCATTGGTCGCTAGCTCGTCTTCGGTGAGGATGCGAGCATCGGCAGGTACGCTGTCACCAGCTTCTATATAGATAACGTCGCCAACTACTAGCTCACTGCTGGCAAGCTCCACGACCTTACCATGCCGCATTACCTTGGCGCGTGGTACGACCAGTTTCTCTAGGCTGGCAAGTAAGCTCTCGGCTTTGTATTCCTGAAAGAAACCAACAACGGCATTCATGAGAGCGATGAAGACTAGGATAGTAGCGGTCTTAGCATCGTGTAAGTAGAGTGCCAGCCCGGCGCTGATAAGTAGTATGACGACGAGTAGGTTCTTAAATTGTCGCAGCAGAATCCACCATACAGGTGTACGATGATTCTGTTCTAGCCGGTTTACACCGTAACGTGCAAGTCGGTCAGATGCCTCACCCTTACTTAAGCCATCTGGTGTGCTCCCTAAGTCTGCTAATACCTCTTCGGCTGACAGCCGGTAAAACGGTAACTTATGCCCATCCATTTATGTTTAGTATACCTGAAGTGTGGGTCCTCGATGCACGATACTATAGGTAAGTACTTTGCTTTACTTGCAATATTCTGCTATAGCGTTAACAATAGAGCTATAGTGAAGTTGCCATCGCCTGCCGAAACGGAACCTGTCGTTGTAGCCGAAGTTGTCGGCGCGGAAGGGCCGCCTAGTAGCAGCACCGGTGGTGGTGAGGGTGGCGTTGAAGGTGAGGACGAGCTCGATGAACCCACGACAGATGACTTCCTGGCAAGCTTGTCTGATGAGGAACTTGTGGGTAAAAAAACGGGAGGTAACATTACCGCAGACGGGGTCAGAATATATCTTCGTCAGATAGGTCGTGCTCCATTACTGACTGCCGAAGATGAGGTTAGTTTGGCAAAGGCTATCGAAGCAGGACTATATGCAGAACATTTACTTGATGCTCCGTCAGTTGCAGCTGGTGCTGGTCATGTAGCTGTCGAGGCTGAGCTGGACGGTACAGAGCCGAGCCCACCGGTACCAGTAAGACCGTCGACCAGAGCGATGCAGTCTGATGAGTATAGGATGTGGCTTGAAGTTGTGGCTGAGGAAGGCAGAAAAGCAAAGACTGGCCTTCTGGAAGGGAATCTCAGGCTTGTTGTTAGTGTCGCCAAACGATATGTTGGTCGAGGCTTGGCGTTTCTTGACCTCATTCAGGATGGCAACTTGGGTCTTATACGCGCTGTCGAAAAGTTTGATTACACCAAAGGCTATAAATTTAGTACCTACGCGATGTGGTGGATTCGCCAATCTATTACACGTGGACTTGCTGACGATGCTCGTACCATACGCGTTCCCGTTCATATGGTGGAGACCATCAATAAGCTTGCGAGAGTTCAAAGGCAGCTGACCGGGGATCTTGGCAGGGATCCGACACCAGAGGAGCTTGCCGTCGAAATGGGGCTTGAACCAAGTAAGATTATTGAGATTCAAAGTTATGGCAGAGACCCGGTCTCTCTTGACAAACGTCTAGACCCCGACGATCCCGATGGCACCGAGTTTGGTACACTGATCGAGGATACGGAGGCGATAGCTCCACCTGATGAAGTAGCCTTTTCACTGTTGGGTGAAGCAATAAGAGGTGTTTTGGATACTTTGAGCGAGCGAGAAGCTGGAATAATACGTTTACACTTTGGGCTGGATGACGGGCGCCCTAGAACGCTGGAAGAAATAGGTAAGGTGTACGGAGTCACTCGGGAGCGCATACGCCAGATAGAAACTAAAACAATGGCAAAGCTGAGACACCCTTCCCGCGCGGATGTGTTACGAGACTATCTCGACTAGACAATGTTTGTTTGAGGTTTGATAGCTGTGTAGGGCATTAGGCACGGCGCCCCGATTAGTGCTGAAGGTATAGCTCCCGTCTATCATGCCAGCGTAAGCAGCGAGTTGGGTAATGATGTTTGTAACGTCTACCTCTCACTCTATGTACTAACTCATGTTTTAGTGGGCAGTATGGCGGGCTGTGTGCTTCGCCTCTAGCCAAATGACGCTCGCGATGCAGACAACTGTAAAGTATAGGCTGTATAGCCCAGCGACAGTTCGTTTGCTATACAGCGAGGTTGTAGTAGTTGCAGCCTGAGGTGCTGCCGCCGTGTAAGCGACAGCAGCATATTGTATGTTTTTTGTGTCACCACTAGTGTCACTTGCTGACAGTAGAATATTGTGTGAAGTTGTAGTGCTGTATGTATGTGTAAAGCTCTGCGGACCTGGCTTGACCGTGTAGTTATTCTGACTCCCATCACCCCAGTCAACATGCACAAATAGAGAATCGGGGCTACTGGCGGTAATGGTGCCAGCCCAAGTTACTGCGTTATTGCTGTCGAGGTCAGCTGCTGGCGTACTGGCAGTAACGGTAATTACCGACGGTGCTGAGGTCGCTGCCGCTGCTACCGTCTTGACCACAATTGGGCTACTTCCAGGACCATATTGTCCAGTAATAGTCATAGTATTCGCTGTAAGCGTATGATCGCCAGCGCTCAGACTTATTGGTACGGAGAAGTCGTTATTGGAATCGCAGGCACTCGCGCCAGCTAGTGTACCATCTACTTGTATACTAACCGTGACCTGCGGTGTTATAAGCGGGCAGCTGCCAGTAACGAGCATGCTGGATTGTTTCACAATGGTATTAGGGGCTGGAGAGGCAATAATAGGCGCTGTAGCCGGTACTGGTGCTAGTACCGTTGCCTGTATACCGAAGCTCTGCGCTGCAGCGCGGTTTACCATGCCTAAAGCGACCATTACAACGCCAGCAAACACAAGCACAATGGCCAGTCCGCGGTAGCTTGTGTGATGGTGATGCAAAAGCTTGCCGGTGTGGCGGTAATGCTGGAGTTTAAGGGTTTCGTGTAGTGTGCGCATTGCTTACGTTTATATGATACCGCATACGCGTATCAGGGGCGCATAGGCTATACTACAAGTATGAGCACAGAGGCTGATCCGAAGCGGCTCGTTGTTATTGACGGTAAGAGTGTATTCTACCGTGGCTACTACGCTATGCCTAACCTTTCGACAAAGGACGGCACGCCCACGGGTGGTGTATTCGGTTTCGCCACTATGGCGCTACAGGTTATCCGTCAGCTTAATCCTGACTACGTTGCTGTAGCGTGGGATAAACCCAAAACCAACATTCGTAAACGGCTCGAGCTATATCCCGAATACAAAGCCGGCCGCAAACCACCACCACCAGATTTTTACGAACAAATACCTGTACTGCACGAACTACTACGCGCCTTCGGGTGGCCTCTATACGAACTCGACGATTACGAGGCTGATGACATTATGGGTACATTAGCACGACAGGCTACTGCCCGGGATATTGAGACGTTACTGGTGACCTCTGACCTAGATTTATTACAAGTCGTGGACGAGCGTGTGCATGTGTTTGCACTGAAGCACGGCTTGAGTAGTATTGAGCTCTATTCGCCCAAAAGCTTTGAAGCGAAGTATGGACTGAAAGTCGCACAGTATCTTGATCTAAAGGCCCTTAAGGGGGATAGCTCTGACAACATACCCGGTGTACCCGGAGTCGGCGAGAAAACTGCTATCCAACTTCTACAGGATTACAAGACGCTTGACGGGGTATATGAGAATGTTGAGCTCATTAGAAAGACACTACACGACAAGCTACTAGCGGGCAAAGAATCAGCGTACCTTAGCAAAGAGTTGGCAGCGATTTGGACGGATGCACCCGTAGAACTTAATCTGGACGAAGTGAACATGGGTAGCAACATACAACCAGAAAAGTTGCTTGAACTGTTGCAGAAGCTAGAATTTCGTAGTCTGGCTCGACAACTGCCAGAGGTTATGCAAGTAGCATTAGCGGACCACCAAGTTGCTTCTGGTGGCACCGAAATCCATGCAGGCAAAAATACTATTATAGATAGCGATAAAAAGGCAGCTGAGCTTCGCTTAGGAGACTCGGAATTCTTCTACATTCACTCCCGAGCCGCCGGCAAGCATGGCCATGACCCCCAAGTACTCGTTATGAGCTTGAACGGTCATGATACCTATACGCTTGACCTACGTAAACTGAATCATGGTGCGATAGCCAAAGAGTTTCGTAATGTACGGCCACTTGTAGGCTATGATGTGAAGTCTACACTAAAGATGTTGCTCGAACTTGGAGTACAGGATTTGCCTGCGGTTGGGCATGATGTACTGATCGGAGCATTCTTGGTAAATAGTTTGCGACGTGAGCAGACACTCACTGAACTTGCGGAGGCCGACCTGGACTATGAAGGTGAAAGCTTTGAAGATCTTGATGCCGATGAGGTGATACTTCGTGCCCCCGAAATCATCGCCACCATTCGTACGCTGCACGAACAGCAGCGTAAGGAACTCGCGAGCATCCCTAAACTACCGAAGTTGGCTCACGATGTTGAATGGCCGGTTATTCCAGTCCTGGCGCATATGGAATGGCGGGGCATCCAACTCG
>Ga0335072_10002928_pt1 | contig 26082 bp, 27 predicted proteins | sample Lox_Sample_21_FD_206725 | JGI IMG/M metagenome (GOLD analysis project Ga0335072, IMG submission 206725) | Soil microbial communities from Loxahatchee National Wildlife Refuge, Florida, United States - Lox_Sample_2.1 | ecosystem: Environmental > Terrestrial > Soil > Wetlands | place: USA...
ATGACATCCACGAGATCGCGCTTCATGTTCTCGATGATGTCTGGAGCGAGCGCGAGGTGATCGGTCATCAAGACCAGGCGCAGGCGCTCCTTTGCCGTCGAACTCGACGTCGGGCCGCCGAACATTTTCTTGACCCACTCGATCATGCGCGACGTCCTCCGAAGATCGTTCCGAGTTTCTCCATGAAGCTTTCCTTCACTTCGGGCGCCGGCGCGGGGACGTCCTCACCCGCTACGCGTGCCGCGATTGCATGATATGCACTCGCGGTCTCGCCCTCGCGGCGCAGCGCGAGCGGTTCGCCTTTGTTGGTGGTGATGATGATCTCCGGTTCGTCGGCGATGACGCCGAGCAACGGCAAGCGCAGAATAGCGTTGACGTCCTCGACCGAGAGCATCTTGCCCTTCTTCACCAACTGCGGCCGCAAACGGTTGATGATGAGCTGTGGCTTGAAACGATTGCCGAGCAATCCGACCACGCGATCCACGTCGCGTACCGCCGAGACTTCCGGCGTGCAGACCACGATCGCTTCGTCGGCGCCCACGACCGCGTTCCTGAATCCGAGCTCGATACCGGCCGGGCAGTCGATCAGGACGTAGTCGTAGCGCTCGCGCAGGCTCTGGATCAGCGCCCGCATTTGCTCGGTGTCGACCTCGTCCTTCTCGCGCGACTGGGCGGCAGCGAGCAAGACCAGCGTCTCGCTATGCTTGTCGCGTACCAGCGCGTCGTCGAGCGAGGCCTTGCCTTCGAGCACGTCGAGCACGTGAAACTTCACTCGGCTCTCGAGGCCGAGCACGATATCGAGATTGCGCAGTCCGACGTCTGCGTCGACGAGCGCGACGCTCGCTCCGCGCTGCGCGAGCGCGGTGCCGAGATTCGCGGTCGTCGTGGTCTTGCCGACGCCGCCCTTGCCCGAGGTGACGACGATCGCGCGCCCCAGCTTCACCGCCGACGCGGCTTCTTCGTGAGGAATTGGTTGATGCATGGACATGCTACCCCGCTTTGAGCGAGCCGAAGAGTTTGCCGAAGAAGCCTTGCGCGTCGAAGCTGGTAAAGGGCACCATCTCGCCCTCCAGCCTCCGCGCGATTTTGTCGTAGATGACACCGAGCCGCGCCGCCGCGTCGAGTACGATGGGCTCGCCGCGATTGGTCGTGTCGATGATCTCCGAGTCGTCGGGTACGATGCCGAGCAATTCGATCGCGAGAATCTCGCAGACGTCTTCGACCGAGAGCATGTCGCCCGTGCGCACCATCTCGGGGCGCAGGCGATTGACGATCAACCGCATCGGCAAGCGCCGATCGTTCAACTTCCCGACGACGCGGTCGGCGTCGCGTATCGCGCTGACCTCGGGCGTCGTCACGACGATCGCTTCGGTCGCGCCCGCGACAGCGTTCCGAAAGCCGGCTTCGATGCCCGCCGGACAGTCGATCAGCACGTAGTCGGCCGCTTCGGCCGCCTGCGCGACGATGGACTCGAACTGCGACTCGGTGATCGCGTCTTTGTCGCGTGTCTGCGCCGCGGGCAGAATCGCGAGCGACTCGAAGCGCTTGTCTTTGATCAGCGCCTGACGAAGCTGACAGCGCCCTTCGGCTACCTCGACCAGATCGAAGACGATGCGCTTCTCGAGTCCGAGCACGAGATCGAGATTGCGCAAGCCGATATCGGCGTCGACCAGCACCACGCGCAAACCGCGTTTCGCGAGCGCCGCGCCGAGATTCGCGGTGGTCGTCGTTTTGCCGACTCCACCCTTGCCCGACGTGACGACGATGCGACGTCCTGCCATGTTATCCGGCTACCTCCGCTGCCTTGGAAAAAGGTGCGATCGTGATTCTCCCGTCGCGCACGAATGCTACCTCGGGTTCCGACGTTTCGTACGAACGCTCCTCGTCGAGCGCGATACACGTTGCGATGCGCAACTGCGTCGCTTGCAAGTGCAGCGCGTAAACTTTCGCATCGCTGTCGCCTTGCGCGCCCGCATGTGCCACGCCGAGCAAGCGACCGAAGACGACGATGTCGCCGGTTGCGACGAGTTCGGTTCCCGGATTCGCGTCGCCGACGACGACGATGTTGCCGGCGTGATGCAGCGCCTGCCCGCCGCGCAGCGTGCCGACGTGGTAGAGCGTGCCGGGAGGGGGCGGGGGCGCGACCTGCAGCGCGGCGGCAGACGTCGCGGCGGCCGCGACGTTGACGCGGCGCACGCTCGACTCGCCGCGTTTGCGCCGCTCGGCGATATCGGACCGGGCGCCGGCGAAATCGGCCACCAGCGAACGCGCCGCGTCGGAGAGTTTCAGCTCGCGCTTGGGGCGCAGCGCCCGCCGGCGCGCCAGCTCCTCGCCTGCCGAGGGAAGCTCGACGCCCGTCAGCTCGATACCGGCGGCCGCGAGCACGCCGCGCAGCGCCTCGAGCTGCTCGGCGTCCAGCGGCGTCTCCCCGTACCGCACCGTCGCCCTGGTGCCCCGGTAAAACTCGGGCCGCTCGCTAAGGCGAGCGGTCAATTCGGCGATGGCAGCGTCGAAATCCCAACCGGCGAGATGGACTTCGAGGCCGTGGCCTCGCCCGCGAAGTAACGACATTGGCCTCGGATTTGGCACGTGCCGCCCGGATGGCCCTCTCGCCATCCACAGGGACTCGCAAGTTCTTCCGGTTATACACATTTCGTACACACTACGCGTTAGTAGTACCATTGGGACAACCGCCGCCGGTAAAAGGATCTCATGCCTATGTCACGCCGCATCGCCGCTATGCTTTCCATGGTGCTTCTCGCCGGTGCCATATGCCCGTCACCTGCGCGCGCGACGTCAACGCAGACCGAGATCCAGATGGGGCGCCAGGAAGACGAGCAGATCGTCGACACGAGCGTGGTCGAGACCGATCCGCTGCTCAACGCCTACGTGCAAAAAATCGCGGGGAACCTTTGGAAACAAGTCGACCGTAAGGACATCCCCTACAACATCAAGGTGCTCAAGGACACCGACGTCAACTCGTTCGCGACGCTCGGCGGCTACATCTATATCGACGAAGGCATGATCGACTTCGTGCAGTCCGACGACGAGTTCGCGGGCGTCATCGGACACGAAACCGGCCACATCGAGCGCCGCCACGTCCTCACCTCGCAGGCTAAACTCGAAGGGCTCAACCTGCTCTTCGGCATTGCGTCGCTCTTCTCGCCGGTCATCTACGAATTCGGCAATTTGATGGAAGCGGGCGCATATGCAAAGATCGAACGCTCCGACGAATTGCAAGCCGACCGCACCGGTCTGCAGCTGATGTCGCGCGCCGGCTACGACCCCGACAACATGAAGACGATGCTGCAGCATCTCGCGGTTCTCGGCGACGAGCACAGCGATGTCGTCTCGAAATATCTCGAAGATCATCCCGAGCCCGGCCAGCGCGTCAATCACCTGATGGGTTATCCCGAGCTCGATCCCAAGGACGTGACCGAAGATCAGCGCGTCGTGCAGGCCGCGAGCGATCGCGAGCGCGCGCGCTACTCTTTCTCCGCACTCAAGTTCGAAGAGATTCTCAAAACCGATCCGACCAACGCCGAAGCACTGCTGGGCTTGGGACAGGATCAAATCGCGCTGGGCTTCCCCAACAAGAGCCAGCAGACGTTCGCGGAAGCGATTCAGAACGGGTCGCCGCAGACCAAGGCGGTCGCCGAAGAAAAAGTCGCGGCGCTGCGGGAGATCCAAGCGCAGCGCGTGCTGCTCGTCACACCGGATCTCGACGGCTTACGCGCGCAGTTTGCCGCCGCGCAAGCCTCGCAAACCGCGGCCAACAGCGAGATCGCCGCGCGGCGCGATCAAGGCAAGGATCAGCTCAAGCAGATCTCGACGCGCACGGAGGCTATCGAAGGCGAGCCGCCGCCCTTCGAAAACACCACCATCCAGCACGGCTCGAAGATGGAAGCGGTCTATAAGAACCTGCTCGCGATGTCACGCTCGCTCAGCAGCGCGATGGACGACGCGAGCACGGTCATCAACGGCGTCGGCTCGCTCGAGCGCAACAAAGAATCGGGCTTGCTCAAAGAGAGCAACGGCATTCTCGACGAAATGCAGCAGACGCTCAACGCCTCGCCGATTCCAACCGATCAGGTCGCGATTCTGCCCTCGTATCCCGGCGTCTTCGACGAGTTGCAGCGCGCCGATTCCGACATGATCCGCAGCGTCGACGCGGCTCGCGCCTCACTCACCACGCTCGATCAGTCGCTCGGCGACCTCGACGAATTTCTGCGCCGCCTGGCCTACGACGCGCCGCGCTTCCGCGGCGACTACAGCGACTCGCAATTCAACGACTTCGTGCCGCTCATGAAGCGCACGATGACGAATCTCGATGCGGCCGCGACGCAGGCTTCGCAGGCCGCCCAGCTCTACAACATGGCGCGCACGCGCCAGCTCTCCGCCCGCATCACCCTGCTCGGCCTGGGTAGCTCGCCGGAGCGCTACGACACCCTCCAGTACGCCCTGCAACAACGCTTCGGCCTGAACGGTATACCGTACGAAGAGATGGTTCACGACGATATCTCGCCGGGCGACGTGGTGGTCGCGACGATCCTCGCCGCCGACATCCGGACGACGCCCGACGAAATCGTCGACCAGATGGTCAGCGAGCACAAATCGCCCGTCGATCTAGCCGACGAGCATGGCATGCACGCGTGGCCGCTGGAGATCTTCACCGGGCTGATCTATCTCGATTATACCGACGACCCGGCCAAGGAGCTGGCAACACTCTAGATCATGGCATCGACTCTCGGCGCGCGCGACCTCTATCGCCTCGTTCGCAACGGCATCGACGTAAAGGCGGTGCACGCGCATACGCGCAAGCCCTTCCGCTTCTTGCTCTGCGGCGATCCCGCACTGATCGCGCAAATGCGCGGGCTGCTGCTCTCGGGCCACGCGGACGATTCGATCCCGCTCGACGCCGCGGCGTGCATCGAAACGATCTCGCCCAGCGCGCCGCTGATCACCGCGCCGACCGAGGTGCGGGTCGTGATCTTCCTCGGACGGCCTGGCGATCGCGAGGGTGCGAATCTCGAGCCGCTCAAAGCGCTCAAAGTTCCAATCATGGCGCTCACGGTCGATCCCGATTGTGCCCCGAGCGGACCCGCGGGACTTCCCGCGCCGGGAACCGTCGGTGATTACGCCGCGACGGCGATCTCGAAGGAGGCGCTGAAGGGGCGCATCTTCACCCACATCGTCGACGCGTCGAAAGGCGTCGAAATCGCGGTTGGACGGCGCCTGCCGCCGCTGCGCGAAACGGTAGCGGCCAAACTCACACGCGACGCCGCGAACAACGCGCTCAAAGTCGCGCTCGCGAGCGCACTCGTCGATCACATTCCGGTCGTCGGCGTCGTGCTCGGAGCGTTCGCGTCGGCGGGCGACATGGTCGCCATCACCGGCCTGCAGATGATGCTCTTGCTGCACATCGAGGCGACGTACGGTAAAGACCCCGACGTACAGCGCATGTGGAAGCTCTTGCCGGTCATCGGCGGCGGCTTTGGCTGGCGCACGCTCGCGCGCGAGCTGGTCGGCTTCGTTCCGGTCGCCGGCGTCGCCATCAAGGGCGCGATCGCGTACGCCGGCACGATCGTCGTCGGCGAAGGCGTCACGTTCTTTCTCGAGCACGGCAAGCATATGAGCAAGGCGCAAGCCGCCCAGCTCTACGATCGCACCAAAGAAGACGCGATGCGTTTTGCGCGCGATCTCATCGCACGCTTCAGGCGTTAGAGCCGCTCCAAGAGCGCCTCGTCGTCCAAGCGGCCGAGCTCGGCCGGAACGCGCGGCCGAACTCGCTCGGCCAGCTGGTGCGCCAGGGCCGCCCGGCGCGCGGGATTCAGGTCGGTCCGCCGCTCGAGGAAGCGCCGGACGATCGCCCGCTCCTCACCGCTGACGTAGGCCGTCGCGGCGTAGACCGGTTCGACCGCCTCGCGCAGCAGTTTTTCGGGCGATTCCATGCGCGACTCGCGGATGACGATGGTGCCGGCGGCAAGGTCGCCCAGCCGTTTGTTCATCGGCGAGAAGACGGCGACCACCGCCGAGATCGCGTAAAAGCCGGCGAACATCTCGCCGACGCGGATGAGATTGCGAATCAGCGAGGCCATGAAATCGACCGGATAGCCCCCGTCGCGCACGACGCGGATCCCGAGCAGGCGCTTTCCCGGCGTCTGTCCGTTCCAGAGCGTTTCGAAGATGATGAAGTAGCCGTAGAAGATCAGGAAGAGCAGCGCGATCCACGTCCCGATCCACAGGTTGTAGATGAAACGCCCGGCGCCCGTGGGCACGTGTAGGTGCGCCGACGCCCCGCCCCATAGGAGCGCGAGGATCAGTCCGAACTGAATCCCGAGATCGATCGTCACCGCGAGAAAACGGCTGCCGACGCCCGCCAATTCATACGAAAAGGCGATCGACTCGGGCGTGCGCACTTCTAGGGTTCGATCCATCGCCTCAAGTACCTAAGACAACGTGACGCAGGCCACCTTCGTCGAACGCCGCAGCGCCGCGTGGAATCAACTCGACGCGTTGCTCGCGCGCGCGGGACGCGGTGTGCGGCGCATGCAAGCCGAGGACGTCGCGGCGATCGGCGTGCTGTACCGGGCGGTCACGAGCGATCTCGCCTATGCGACCGGACGCGGATACGATGCGCGTTTGATCGCCTATCTCAATCGTTTGGTGGCGCGCGCGCATGCCTACGTGTACGGCGGCGCCGCCACGTCCGGCTGGCAACGCGTGGCTCGGTTCTACACGCAAACCTTTCCGCAAGAGTTTCGGCGTTCGTTCGCCTACATCGCGATCTGCGCGGCAATCACGATCGTCTCGGCGATCGTCGCGTACGTACTGGTGCGCACGCATCCGGCTACCGCCTACGCGCTGCTGCCCGACCAGCTGATCCCCGCGCAAATCAAAAAGAGTCTGCACGATTCGAACTTTGCATTCGATCCGTCGACCTCGCCGACGGTCGCTTCGGAGATCATCACCAACAACGTGCGTGTCGCGATCATCGCCTTTGCCGGCTGCGTCACGCTCGGCCTTTTGACGCTCTACATCATCTTCTTCAACGGACTGATGCTGGGCGGGGTCGGCGCGCTCTTCACCAACGCCGGCTTCGGCGCCGATTTTTGGGCGACGATCGCTCCGCACGGTGTCATCGAATTGACGGCGATTCAAATCGCGGGCGCGGCGGGACTCATGATCAGCGCGGGGATTCTCGCGCCCGGGCGCCTGCGCCGGCGCGACGCGATCGCGGCGGCCGCACGCCGTGCCGGCATACTCATCGCGGGCGTTGCCTCGATGCTGCTGGTCGCGGGCACGATCGAGGGCTTCTATTCGCCGCTGCGGCTGCCGGCGTCCGACCGCATCGCAGTCGGAACGGCCACCGCAGTTTTGCTCGCCGTCTATTTTACCTTCGCGGGCCGCGCAGTTTCGCGCAGCTCATAGCAGCGCGCGCGCTTTGATGCGCAGATATTCGTCGACCGCCGCGATCGAGAGCTTCTCGGCGGGCGCGTCGAGCACGATGACGCCCGAGCGCTGCAGCGTGCGGGCGGCGAGCGTGCGCTCCAGCGAAAGCCCGAGCGCGACGCCGAGACCGTAGGCGTCGTCGACGCTGCGCGGCGCCTGCACGAGCGCACCGCTCACCGCGGCATCGTTCATGAACACGCAGAGCACGACGTGGCGCTTGGCAAGCGTTCCCAACTCGGCGAGCACGGCGCCCTGCGCGACCGGGTCGATTACGTCGGTGAAGAACGCGATCAGGCTGCGGCGGTGCAGATGCGAGCGCAGATAGGCAAACGCGCGCGCGTAATCGGCTTCTTCGAAGCGCGGTTCGACGTCGCAGATCGCATCGGCGAGCGCGCGCACGGATGCGGCAGTCGAGCGCGGCGCCCGCGCCACCAGAATCCGGCTCGCGAACGCGACGACGCCGACGCGATCGCTCGCAAGCGACGCGATCGAGGCCATCGAAAGCCCCGCGGTCACCGCGTAATCGAGCTTGCGCTGCTCGCCGATGCGCGCCGTCATCAAACGTCCGCAGTCCAGCAGCAGCATGACGTCCTGGCTGCGCTCGACTTCGCGCTGCACGACCATCAGTTTGCCGCGCCGCGCCGTCGCCTTCCAATCGATCGAACGAAACGCGTCGCCGCTTTCGTAATCGCGGACGCTTTCGAATTCGCTTCCGATGCCGCGCAGACGCATACGGCGCAATCCTGCTTCGACCAAACGGTTGCGCACCTGCAGCGAGCCGTAGCGCTCGACCGCCGAGAGGTCGGGATAGACGCGCAACTCGGCGGGCGCGTCGATCGCAGTGCGGCGGCGCACCAATCCGAGCCGGCTCTCGTACCACACGAAAATGCGCGTGAACGCATCGCTGCCGCGCGCGCGCGCAAGGGCCGCGAAAGGCGCGACGACCTCGCTCTGCGGCGGAACGAGCGTCACGAGTTCGTGCTCGCCCAGATCGAGCGTGCGCAGCGGCGCCTCGACGAGCCCGACGCGCAGCGCGCGTTTCGCGCGGTTCGCAATCGCGTATCGCAGCTCGGCGCTGCGCCGCAGCGAGAAATGCGGTGGGAGCTCGCGCCGCACGCGCAGCGCGCGCGGAGGCGGCAGCAATGCCGCGTCGAGCACGAGCGCCACGGCCAATAGGCCGCCGAAGAGGGCGGCGAGCGGAACGAAGACCGGCACGCCGGGTGACGCCGCGAGCAGTAGCGCAACGGCGGCGAGCGCCCACAGCGCCCGCGCGGTGGGCCAGAGCGGCAAAAATCTATTCACGCGGTACGGGGACCGTGGTGCGAATCTCTTGCAAGATCGAGACGGCGGTCGCGCCTTCGATCTCGGCCTCCGGCTGCACGATCATGCGGTGTGCGAGCACCTGCAGCGCGGCCTCTTTCACGTCGTCGGGCGTCACGAACGCAAAGCCTTTGATCGCGGCTTGCGCCTGTGCGGCGACCAGCAGCGTCACCACCGCGCGCGTCGATGCACCGAGCGCGAGCTTCGGGTGCGTGCGCGTGGCGGCGGCCAGCGCTTGCGCGTAGGCGCGCACCTCCGGCGCGACGTGTACGCGACGCACGGCGCCCTGCGCGTCGATGATCTCCTGCGCGCTCGTGACCGCGGTGACGCCCGCGAGTTCGAGCGCGCGCGAATCGAAACCGGCTTCCACGCGCGCGAGCAGCTCCAGCTCGGCTTCGACCGGCGGATAGAGCGTCGCGACCTTGACCGCAAAGCGATCGAGCTGCGCCTCGGGGAGCGGATAGGTGCCCTCGTACTCGATCGGATTCTGCGTCGCACAGACGATGAAGGGCTGCGGCAGCGCAATCGGCGCGCCGTCGATCGTGACGCGCGCCTCTTCCATCGCTTCGAGCAGGGCCGCCTGTGTCTTGGGCGGCGTGCGATTGATTTCGTCGGCGAGCACGATATTGGTATTGATTGGACCCGGCCGCACGTTGAACGTCGCGCGCTGCGGATTGAAGACGCTCGTGCCGATCACGTCGGAGGGCATGAGGTCGGGCGTGAACTGAATGCGCCGCATCGGCAGACCGAGGGCCGCGGCAAAGGCGCGAACGGCGAGCGTTTTGCCGGTTCCCGGAACGCCTTCGATGAGCGCGTGCCCGCGCGCGAGCAGTGCCGTGAGCAATCCGTCGATGACCTGCTCGTTGCTCACGATCGCTGCGCTCATCGCCGCGCGCACGCGCTCGGCGAAGTCTTTCACCGTGGAGGGAGAGTCGTTCACGCGCGTTCCTTTCGTAGTTCGGCGTAGAGCGCGGCGGCCCGAAAAACCTGCGCGTCGCTGGGCCGCGTCAACGCTGCGAGCTGCGCGAGCTCCTGCGATTTCGGAAAAGCGCGCGCGAAGCGCTCGATCGCGGTACGTCCGGCCTGTGCGCGGCGCAGCAGCGCCCCCATCGAGCGCAGATAGTCGGAGGAGTCGCGCTCGGCCGGCGGATCGCGCACGATCGGCGGCGCGAAACGTACGTTTGCGTCGACGAGCGCGAGTGCGACGGCGAAGACGGCGATCCATACCGCCGCTTTGGCCGCAAGCGGTAAGACGGACCACAGCGATTGCGTGCGGTCGTAGCCGTAGGGATGCTCGTCGAAGGCGACGAGGCCTTTGCCCGCGACCGCATCGTACACGTCGAGCGCGTGTTGCGGATGCTTCTCGAGCGCCAGATTCGTATAGCCGTCGCCGCTGAAGGTGCGTGTGGCGTGCAGATTCGCGATGCGCGCGAAGGCGATCACCGTGCCGCCCTTTCGAATGAAGAGCTCGAGCGCGCGCACGTCGTTCGCGTCGTACGCAGCACTCGTGAGCATCAGCACGCGAATGCGCGCGTCGCGCAGGCCGAGCGGCGTTTCGAGCCGAGTGACCGGCACGTTCTCGCGCGCGAGCACGCCGTAGAGCGCGCGGTATCCGTTCGGACCGGTATCGAAGCTCGAGTGCGAGGAGGGAGGCGTGGCCAGTTGCGCGCCGGCCAACAGCACCAAGAAGAGCAGCAACAGCGCGAGTACGGCGCTCTCGATGACGCGCCCCCTCACGACGCCGTCACCACCAGCTCGTCGTAGGCTGCGCGGGCGCGTCGCCAGGCCTCTTCACCGGCAGGCGTCTGCGCATACGCGGCCGCGGTATAGAGCTTCGCGATCTCCGCAAAGGGGCGATCGCAGCGCGCATCGCGTTCGTGCAGTTCCGCGCACAGCTCGTTGACCGTCGCGGAGCGCTCGTCGTGCATGACGCCACGCAGATCGAGCATCGTGACCGCCGCCATGAACGTCAGACGGATTGCGCGGGCGAAATCGCCTGCACTCGCCGCCTGCGACGCGGCCGAGGCGAGCGCGTACGCGCTGCGCGCCGAGGTCAGTCCGGTCGCGGCGTCGTGCCGCGTGCGTTCGTATTCCAATTGACGCAGCAAGTGCGCGGCAATGGCGGCGATCGCGATGACGCAGAGCGTTACGACGGCGTCGCCGATCAGCGACGTGCCCGCCGGACCGATTTTCACGTGGCTCGTCAAGGCGCTGACGAAGTCCGACCAGCGATCCCAAAGCCACTCGACGAGTTGCCCGAGCAGCGACTGATGCTGCGCGATCGCGTGGAGATGATAGCGTCCGGGAACTGCGAGTTCGGCACGCACCGCTCCGACGATATCGGCCGGCGGCGCCCCGATCACGACGGTGCCGTCAGGCGTTCGAGCGCAACCTCGAGGTCTAATCCCTCGCTGCGCGTGCGCACGTCGTAATAGTAGACGGCGAGCAAGACCGTAATGAAGGCGGTGAGCATCGCGTTCACGATGGTCGATGCGGCCAGCTGCAGCGCCGTGTTGTGCAGATAGTTGAGAATGAGCAGGCCGACGGTGGCGGAGAGCACGATCGCACCGATCTCGATCGCGAGATAGGCGAGCGCGATGAGCAGCGCCTTGCGAAACTCACGACGGTTGAAGATCCGCCGGAACGCTTGGCCGATCGCGTCGCCGGGACTGCGTTCTTCGATCGTGGTCGCGTAGAGCGCAAACGCGCAGCATACGACGAGCAGCATGAAGAGGAGCAGCAGCGCGAGGACAAAGAGCGCGCCGATGACGATCAGCGGGATGCTCAAGATGGGCATCCCCTGTACCATCAAGGCGGCGATCACCGCCGCGATCATGGCGACGACGACGAGTGCGACGTACGCGCCGATGAGAATAAGCCCGCAGAGAATCGTCGAACCGAGCAACGGCGCCCAGCGCCGCAGCACGCGCGCGAATCCGTCGCGATAGCTCGGTCTGCGCCCGGCGTAGATGCCCGCTACACCCACTGCAACCGCGTTATTGGTAAATGGCGCGAGCAGCAGCGCGACGAGGCCGATGACGACGATGGCGGCAAACTGTGCGGAGTCGTAGGGCGCGGCCGTTCCGGGATGCTCGATCTGCTGCATCATCTGCGTCAGATTCAGCGGACCTGCGTTCGCGTAGACGTATTGTCCGATACCGATCGGCACCAGCAGCGTCAGCACGATCAGCGTAAAGACGACGAAGTTGCGCACGTACATCGTGACGGCGCGATCGAAGATCTCGCCGACTCCCAGGGCGCGCAGGGATGGCCGCTCGTATGTCTCGTTCACCGTGGCCGCCCCGTTCTTGAGGATTACGCCGCCTTCCTACGGTATCTTAGGGAGCATGCGAATTGGGACGTTGCGTGCGATCGCGCGCTATCCGGTCAAGAGTCTGCGCGGTGAAGCACTCGAGGCATGTGCGGTACTACCCGAGGGCCTCGAAGGCGATCGCCGCACCGCGCTCGTTGCCCCGCCGGAGCATGCGCGCGCGGGCAAGACGTACCGCGGCAAGGAGAACGACCGGCTGCATCTCGTCGACACGCTCGAGGAGGCACGCGCGCTCGCACCCGGCCTGCGCGTGGAAGAGAGCGAGGAGCGCTACTTCGACGACGCGCCGGTCTCGCTGATTCTCGACCGCTGGCTCGACGGTATCTCGAACTACGTGGGATACCGCGTAGAATGGCAGCGTTTCCGCCCGAATTTCTTCGCCCAGGCCGAGGACGGCATCGCGATCGACGAGGTCGCGCTTACCGGACGCGAACTGCAGATCGGCGCCGTGACGCTGCGCGTCCGCTACCCGATCGAGCGCTGCGTGGTGCCGACCTACGATCTACAGGGAGGCGAAGCCGATCCTCGCATTCTGCGCTACGTCGCGCAGGCGCGCTCGAATTGGATGGGGATCTACTGCGACGTGCCGCGCGCCGGCATTGCGCGCATCGGTGACTCGCTCGAACTCATCGAGCGCTGAACCTCGCGCACGATTCCCTCGAGCGCGTCGATGTATGCGATGAAGCGCTCGCGCCCGGCCGGCGTGATGCGCACGATCGTCTGTGGACGGCCCGAACCGGTGCGGCGCTGCGTCTGCACGATTCCGTCTTCGGCAAGCGCGTGCAGATGGCGATTGAGGTTACCGTCGGTGAGCGCACATGCGTCTTGCAGCTGCGTGAACGAGACGCCGTCGGGATGCGCGACCAGCGTCGAGCAGATGGCGAGGCGCCCGCGTTCGTGAAAGACGCGATCGAGATCGGTCGCGCTCATGGATGCTCCCGCCGGTCGCGCGCAACGAAGACGCCGATGGCAATCTGTCCGATGCCGAAGCCGATCGGCAGTACCCACCACGCGAGCGCGATCGCCGAGGGCGCGAAGAGCAGCGCGATGCCGGCGAGCAAGAAGAATGCTGCGATCGGCAGCACGCCGCGCGGCAGCATCGTGCGCGACGCGAAGAGGCCGACACCGTAGCAACCGTACCACACGCCCGGCAAATAGCTGAACGCGCCGCGACCGAGCAGCGCGAGCGTGATCGCCGCCCCGAGCGCAATCGCGGGAAGAATCGCGAGGCCGACGGTGCGCGTCTGCCAGCGATCGCGCGCGCTCGCATCGCTGACGAACCAATGCGCGATCGAGCCGTAGTTCACGATGAACGCCGCCGTGCCGCAGACCAGCCAGATCGACGCGTACATGCGCGACTCGTAGCCGCCCTGCGGCACCGCGACGATCAGCGCCTGGATCACGCCCGCGAGGATCGCGAAGCAGCCCGAAGCGATCGCGGCGACGCCGGAGTAGCCGCGGAAGCGCTGCGCCATGGCGAGCCGCTCGCGCACCTCGGCGATATCGAGCAGGGCCTTTTCGAGTTCGGTCATCTCTCCACTTTGTAACACAAAGTCTCGCCGCCCGGCAACGCGGGGTACTCCCGGCGTAGATGGCGCGCGAGGCCGGCTTCACGCTCGTCGAGACTCTGGTCGGTGCGGCCATCGCCGCCGCGATCCTTTGGGGCATGCTCGCCTTCACCGCCCGCATCGTCGCAGCGGGAGCCGCGGCAAGCGACCGCGTCAACGCGGCCGCAAACGCCGGCCGTTTGATCGAACGGCTCTCGAGCGAGGCGGCGAGTGCATTCGCGGTCTACGTGCCCGCGACCGACGCGCTCGGCGCGAGCAATGCCGACGGTCACGAGCTCGACTTTTTCACCATGGACGGCGCGCACCGCAGCTACGCCTGGAGCTACACCTTCGACGCCTCCAGCAAAACGCTGACGCGCTACGCGCTCGTCCCGGGCGGCGCGCCGCTGGCGGGCGACACACTTTCGAGCATTGATAGTTTTACTGCGAGCCCGCTGCGCGTGACGCAGCTCGGCGGCTACGACGCGCTCTTCGCGGGCGCTGCCGCGACCGACGTGCCGTATACCTTTACCGCGATGCCCGGCGCGATCGGCGGAAATCAGCTGGTTGCGGTGCAGATCACTGCAAGCGGCGTCGATCGCAGCGTGTTGCTCGCAAGCGAGGACGCGCCGACGGCATTTACCGTCGTCGTCGACTATACGCCCTCGCCCGCGCCGGTGGTCACAGCAACACCCTCGCCGATTCCCATGACGAATCCATAAAAAGCGCTGCGTACACCACGCGGGAAAACGCGTCATGCAGCGCAGTAATTCGTCGTTCGGTCTTGAGGAGGAGCGAATGTTCAAAGGACGAGTCGCCATCGTCACCGGCGGAACGCGCGGCATCGGTCTTGCAATCACCGAGGCACTGGCGCAAGAGCACGCGCACGTCGCCGCGGGATACAGCAGAGGCGCGGAAGCAGCCGAGAAATGTGCCGAGCAGCATCGCGCGAAGGGACAGTCGGTTTCGACGCATCAAGGGCGCGTCGACGATTTCGCGGATTGCCAGCGCGTCGTGAACGAAGTGCTCGAAAAATACGGGCGCATCGACTTTCTGATCAACAACGCCGGTATCACGCTCGACAAGACCTTGCGGAAAATGAGCGCCGAGGATTGGTGCAACGTCATCAACGTCAATCTCTCGGGTGCGTTCAACATGACCAAGGCCGTCCTCGAGCACATGATCGAGCGCGGCTCGGGCCGCGTCATCAACATCAGCTCGGTCATCGGCCAGACCGGCAACATCGGGCAGGCGAACTACGCCGCCTCGAAGGCCGGCCTCTTCGGCTTCACCAAGTCGCTCGCGCTCGAGACCGCCAATAAGGGCATCACCGCCAACGTGGTCGCCCCCGGGTTCATCGGCACCGAGATGGTCGCGGCGATGCCCGAAGCCGCCCTCGCCAAAGTGGTCGAGAAGATCCCGACCAAGCGGCTTGGCAAGCCCGAAGAGGTCGCCCGCGTGGTGAAATTCTTGTGCGAGGACGACTCAGGCTACATCACGGGGGCGGCCTTCCACGTCAACGGCGGCCTGGACATGTCCTAGGCCTTAACGGCCACTGTAAAGTTCCTAAGATTTTCTTTATCCTTCGCTAGGTAAGCGCAGCACATGGGTACAAGGTAGTGCCCATGGTAACCACCTCGACAGCCCCCTCGGGGACGCTTGCGCGCCTCGATGGTCGAGTGGCGATCGTGACGGGAGGTTCGCGCGGCATTGGCGGCGCGATCTCGACGGCGCTCGCCGCTGACGGCGCCACTATCGCTATTCTTGGAATTCCCGCAGATCGTGAACGTACCGATGTGCTTCGCGCATCACTCAACGGTACTGCAAAGCTCGTACACTTTTATGAGGCCGACGTTGCAGATCCGCACGCGTGTCAACGCTGTGCGCAAGCAGTGATCGGCGATTTCGGCAAGGTCGACATACTCGTCAACAACGCCGGGATAACCAAAGATCACACAGCACGCAAAATGACAATCGAGGAATGGCAAGCGGTCCTGAATGTGAACCTCTCAGGGCCGTTTTTTATGATCAAAGCCGTCCTCGATCACATGCTCGAACAAAAGTACGGACGCATCGTCAACATCAGTTCCGTCGTCGGGCATACCGGAAATTTCGGGCAAGCCAACTACGCCGCAGCGAAAGCGGGTCTGCTCGGTCTGACCAAGACGCTCGCGCTCGAAACCGCGCGGTCGGGCATTACGGTGAACGCGGTCGCGCCGGGCTTCACCGCCACCGAGATGGTTGCTGCGATGCCGCAAGCGGCGATCGACATAGCGCGCAACCGCACGCCGGTCGACCGGCTCGGACGTCCGGATGAAATCGCGCGCGTCGTGCGCTTCCTGGTCGACGACAACTCGGGATTCATCACCGGCTCGACCTACGACGTCAACGGGGGCATGTACATGTGATGATCGGATCGGTACCGCTCGAGGAGTTCAGCTATGGTCTCGATCTCTCCGGAGCCGATCCGGCAGCGCTTACGGAAGCGCTGCGTGCCGTCACGCTCGAGGTGATGAGCGATCCCGTTCGCTTGGGAACGATCGCGAGCGGGTTGCTGCTCGCGCAACAAAGCATCGCGATGAACGCGTTTCGCCGCATGCAGGGCGAGACGCCGGAGCCTGCGGGAAACATTGCCGGCGATAAGCGTTTCAACGATCCCGCGTGGACGAGCAATCCGTTTCTGCTCTCGATGGTCGAAGAGTATTTGGTACGCCGTCAGCACGCACAGCAGATCATCGAGCTCTCGCGCCTTCCCGAGTCAACCAAACGCAAGGCGCGCTTCGCGCTCACGATGCTGATGGATGCGATCGCGCCGAGCAATCTGCCGTGGCTCAATCCGTCGGTGCTCAAGGAAGCGGTCAACACCGGCGGCGCGAGCTTGATCGAGGGTCTCACCGAGATGCTCGACGACGTAGAGAACAACGGCGGCTATCCCAAACAGGTCGATACCTCGGGCTTCGAACTGGGCGTCAACATGGCGGCCACGCCGGGTGAAATCGTCTTTCGCAACGAGCTGATCGAGCTGATCGCATACACGCCGCAGACGCAGACGGTCTACGAGCGTCCGATTCTCATGTCGCCGCCGTGGATCAACAAATATTACATCATGGACATCTCGCCCGGGCGTTCGTTCGTCGAGTGGGCGGTCTCGCGCGGACATCAAGTGTTCATGATCAGCTACCGCAATCCAGACGCGTCGATGCGCGACTACACGATGGACACCTATTTCGAGCGCGGGCTGCTCGCGGCGCTCGAAGCCGTGGAGCGGCTTACCGGCGCGCCGCAGGTCAACGTCGCCGCGCTCTGTTTGGGCGGCACGATGACGACGATGATGCTCGCCTATCTCGCCGCGAAGGGCGAGGCGCATCGCGTCGGCGCGGTGACCCTCACCAATACGATCGTCGATTTCGCGGAACCGGGAGATCTCGGCGTATTCACCGATGAGGGGACGATCGCGCGCCTCGAAGAGCAGATGAACGAAACCGGCTATCTCGATTCGAGCGAGATGGCGCACACCTTCGATTGGATGCGTGCGAACGATCTGATCTGGAGCTACGTCGTCTCGAATTGGTACATGGGCAAGAAGCCGCCCGCCTTCGATATTCTCGCGTGGAATGCCGACGCGACGCGCATGCCGGCCGCGATGCACTCTCAGTATCTGCGTGCGTGCTACCTGCACAATCTGCTGGTCGTTCCCAACGCCTTCGTGCTGGGCGGCGTGCCGATCGATCTCGGTACGATCGCGACCCCGCTCTACATCTTGGGCGCCGAAGCCGATCACATCGCGCCCTGGCGCACCAGCTACATGACGTCGCAATACGTGTGCGGGCCCGTCACGTATACGCGCAGCAACTCGGGTCACGTTGCCGGTATCTGCAATCCGCCCGGCAATCCCAAAGCGTGCTACTGGACCAACGATCGCACCGAACCGGGTGAGTCCGCCGACGCGTGGCTCGCGCGTTCGAGTAAATATCAAGGCACGTGGTGGGAGAACTGGGCGCAGTGGGCCGACGCGCACGGCGGCGCACGCCGCGCGCCCTATCAGCTTCCAAGTAGCGGAGAGCCGGCGCCGGGCCGGTACGTCCGCAACGAAACGGCGCAGCCGTTCAATTTCACAACCACAGAACACGAGGCGACCACAGTATGATGAACAATCGCGACCACCTCAAAGGGCTGGGCGAGTTCATTCGCACCCAGCGCGAGCTGGCGAATCTCTCGCTGCGGCAGCTCGCCGACCTTGCCAAGGTTTCCAACCCCTACCTCAGCCAGGTCGAGCGCGGGCTCTACAAGCCCTCGGCGGAGGTGCTCAAGCAGATCGCTCGGGCGCTCCACCTCTCGGCGGAGACCTTCTACGCACAGGCCGGCCTCTTGGACGACAACATCAAGAACGAGGCGGCCGACGCGGTCGAATCCGCGGTCAAGCTCGATCCGCGCCTGTCGGCCGAGCAGAAGGACACGCTGATCCGGGTCTACCGGGGCTTCACCGCAAACTAGGGTCGCCCGGCCCGGGTGCTGGAGTTGACACACTTCCCAAACGCTTGGTATACTTAGCGAAGACCAAACGATATTGAGGAGTTGTGCATCCATGAATACCTATACCGAAATGATCGACAAGGCCCAGGCCGAGTTCCTCAAGGGACTCGAGCAGGCCCAAGAGCTCAACGTCAAAGCCCTGACCTCGGTCAGCGAGCTGTTCGCCAAGAACGGCGACACGGCGAAGCTGCCGACCCCGGCTGAGATCGTCGAGCGCAGCTTCGCGTTCACGAACGAACTGCTCGAAGTGCGCAAGGCGTACATGCTCAAGCTCGCCGAGCTGATCAAGAACTAAAGCTGATCAAGAACTAAAACGGTCGAGGGACGCCAACACGGCGTCCCTCGATTTTTTTAGCTCAGTTGTTTGGACGTGAAGAGCGCGAGATAGCAGCCCGGCGAGATGCCGAGCGATGCTTGAATGAGCGTGAGCTCGCACAGGCCGAGCGTGCGATGACGAATCGTGAAGCCCGGAACGTTCGGCGCCATCACTTCCCAATCGCGCCACATGCGCGCGAAGTCCGGATCCGTCAGCATCGTCGCGAGCAATTCGTCGAAATGCTTGTCGCCGTGATAACTCGCGTAAGTATTGCGAAATACCGCGACGCAGCCGCGTGCCGCCGTTTCCCAATCGGCGTACAGATGACGGCGCGACGGATCGAAAAACAGACGCCACAGAATGTTGCGCGAGAGCACGTCGCTCTTCGCGTCGTAATCGAAGATCTCGGCGACGAACGAGTTCCACACCAAGAGATCCAACCGCGGCGTCGAGATGTACGCCGGTGCGGCGGGATGCAGCTCGACCAGCTTGCGCAGCGCATCGGGAACCTCGGGATGCAGCGTGCACGTCTGCGGCGGCGTGTCCGACGCGAGCACTTTGAGGTAAGCGACTTCGGCGCTCGTCAGTAAAAGCGCCTTACCGATCTCATCGAGCACGTCGAGCGAAAAATTGATCTCGCGCGCTTGCTCGATCCAGGTGTACCAGGTGGTCGAAATGCCGGCAAGCTTTGCAACCTCTTCGCGGCGCAGACCCGCGACGTGCCGTCGCGCCGATTCGTCTTCGAGCCCCACATCGACCGGTCGCAGCGCGCTGCGGCGGGCGCGTAAAAAGAGTCCGAGGTCATTACGGCGGGTCAGTTGGGGGGCTTCGAGCATCGAGTTCCTCCGTGGGAGCAGGTGGCGGGGTTGCCATTTTGCTACCCCGTCGCCTTGCCCTCCAACGGAAACCGCATTATGACCGTGGTCCCTATGTCCGCCTTGCTATCTAGAGCGATCGAGCCACCCATGCGCTCGACGGCCCGTTTGGCGATGGCTAGGCCGAGGCCCGAGCCATCGACCTCCCCGTGGGACGTCCCCCGGTAGAAGCGATCGAAGGCGTGCTCGACGTCGAGCGGGGCCATGCCCGGGCCGTTGTCGGCGACTTCGAGCACCGCGCTGCCGTCCTCGTGCCCAACGCGCACGAGCACGAGCGAGGCGGGCGCGTAGCGCACCGCGTTCTCGACCACGTTCTTGACCGCTTCGTAGAGCTCGCTGTCGTCGCCGAGCACGACCGCGTCGCCCGCGGCAGCGAGTTGCAGCCGCTCGCCCGCGATCGGGCGCAAAGCGTCGACCGCGCGCGCCGCGACCGAGCTCAGATCGATCGCCCCGCTCGCCGGCTCCGCGTCGCGCTCCAAACGCGCGAGTAGAATCAGCTTCTCGATGATCGCGCGCATCTTGCGGCTCTCGTCGAGCATCGTATCGTGCACGCGCCGCACGCCGTCGCCGTCCTGCACGACGCCCGAGCGCAGCGCATCGAGGTAACCCATGAAGATCGTGAGCGGCGTGCGCAATTCGTGTCCGGCGTCGGCGATGAACTGCCGCATCTGCGTCTCGTGACGGCGCCGTTCGTGCGTCGCCTCGTTCAAGCGCTGCGCGACCTCGTTATAGGTCTGCGTGAGCTCGAGCAGACTCGTATCGCTCTCGAGCAAGAGCTTGGGCGTGAAGTCGCCTTCAGCTATCGAGCGCAGCGCATCGTTCACGTCGCGCAGCGGGCGCAACGCGCGCCCGGTGATCGCGCGGCCGGCAAGCCACGCGATGATCACCGCGATGATGCCGATTGGAATGATGCGCGCCCAATAGCGCAAGAGTCCGCCGGTAAAGCTCGCGACGTCGGGCTCGAGGACGATGGTACCGCCGCTGGGCACGCCGACGAAGCGCGGGCGCAGCGCTAAAATCGCGGTAAAAAGGCGCTCGCTGTCGGTCAGCTGCGCGGAAGCGCCGGCGATCGTGCGATGCTGCGAATCGATCACCCAGATGCGCGAGCGCGAATTGGGTTCGCCCGCGAGAATCTTGGGCGCGAATTCCGCGAGCGTTTCGTGCTGTGCGGTGTAATACTGCACGCGTTCGGCCATGCGCGCCTGCGCGGCGTCGATCGATTGATTGAAGTTTTGTGTGAAGCCGATGATTGCGAACGCCGACGAGGCGCCGGTCACGAGTGCGACGAGCGCGACCGCAAGAATCACGTAGCCGCGCGTGATGCGGCGAGCGAAATTGCGGAAGGTCGCCTCAGTCGGCACGCAGCGTATACCCGGCGCCGCGCACGGTTTGTATCAGGGGCCGTGCGAAGCCCTCGTCGATCTTGCTGCGCAAATATGAAATGTAGCGCTCGACGGCGTTCTGTCCGACGTCCTTCTCGTTACCCCAGACCAAATCGAGCAACTCATCGCGCGTGAAGACGCGGCGGGGACGGCGCAGCAGCGTCACCAGCAGGTCGTACTCGAGCGGCGAGAGTTCGATGCGCTGCCCGGCGCGCACGACGGTATGTTCGTCGAGATTGACGCTGATGTCGTCGTAGCCGATGACGTTACGATTCTCCAAATGCGGGCGGCGCAGTTTGGCATCGATGTGCGCGATCAGCTCCTGCATCTCGAACGGCTTGCTGAGATAGTCGTCGGCGCCGTGCGTGAGGCCCTCGACTTTGGTGTCGACCTCGCCCCGGGCCGAGAGCATCACGACCGGCGCATCGGTGACTCTACGCAACATCGGCAGCAGCTCGATCCCGCTGACCATCGGCATCATCACGTCGAGCACGATCACGTCGGGCGCCCATTCTCTCACGAGGTCCAGCCCCGAGGGGCCGTCGGGGGCGCTGCGCACGGCGTAACCGTGGTGTCCCAGGGTCAGTTCGAGCAGCTCGCGGATGCGAGGCTCGTCGTCGATAACGGCAATACGCGGCTTGGTCGCAGACATACGGCTAAAAACTAGTATCCCGCCTTGAGACTTCCTGGAGAGAGGCCGAAAAAGAGAATATGTCGAGGGTCGTCGTCATTGACGATTACGAGCCGACGCTGCGGATGTATGCGGCGGCGATCGAGAGGATGCTCGGGGGTGAGGTCGTTCCCTTTACCGACCCCCGCGAGGCGCTTTTGTATTTGGGTTCCATGGAACCTACACTGCTCGTCGTCGACTATAGCATGCCCGACATGGACGGGGTCGCCTTCGTGCAGGAGCTGCGCGGCGTGCCGGGGCGCGAACGGACGCCGGTCATCATGCTGACCGGGCGCGACGACCGCGAGCTGCGCACCCGCGCGATGCAAGCAGGCGTCGACGTTTTCCTCAATAAGCCGGTCACCGCGGAAGAGTTCGCGGGCCACGTGCGCCGGCTCGCGACGCAGCAGAACAAGCTGGAAGACCGCGCGGAAGAGATGCAAGTCTTGCGCGAACGCGCCGACGCGAGCGATCGCAATTTGCATCACCGCGACCGCCAAGCGATTCAAGCGCTGTGGAATGCGTGCGCGGCACGCGACGCCGAATGGGCGGCGCGTATGAAGCTGGCGGGCGAAATCGCGGTGCTGCTCGCGATCGAGGGGCGCTGCACCGTCTCCGACGTGCAGATCCTGCGCGAAGGCGCGTACGTTTACGATATCGGCAAGCTCGCGATCCCCGAGAAGATTTTGCTGACGTCCGCGCGGCTTTCGCCGCAGTCGCGCGTCGCCTGCGACGCGCACGCGGAAGCCGGCGCGCAGATTCTCACGCATACCGATTCGAAGCTGTTCAATGCAGTAGCCGTGATCGCGCGCTCGCATCACGAGCGCTGGGACGGCCTCGGTTATCCCAAGAAATTGAAGGGCGATGCGATTCCGATCGCAGGGCGCATCATGGCTGTTGCCGACACGCTCGTCGCGCTCACGAGCGCCCGTGCCGACCGTCCCGCGATGACCTTCGGCCACGCGCTCGATCAGATCAAGCGCGAGGGCGGCACGCATTTCGATCCGAGCGTCGTACACGCGCTCGAACAAATCAAGGATAAAATCGCTCAGCTGCTGCGGCAATGATCCTCGCATCCCGCCTTCTAAGACTCGCGGGCTCCGGCCGGAGGAACGTGTGGCCGGAGCCCGGTGGGCGCAGAGGACAGCACGCGCCCGTGCCCTATTCGAAGCGGAGCGCTTCGATCGGGTTGAGACTCGCCGCTTTCTTCGCCGGATAGTATCCGAAGAAGATCCCGACGAGCGCCGAGAAGGCAACCGAGAACAGGACCCACACGACTGGGATTTGCGTGGGCCACTTCGCGAGTTCGGCGACGACGATCGTGCCGATGAAACCGAAGACGACGCCGATCACGCCGCCTGCCGCGGCGAGCACCGTCGATTCGGTGAGGAACTGATTGAGAATCGTCGCGCCGCGCGCGCCGACCGACATGCGCAGTCCGATTTCACGCGTGCGTTCCGTAACCGAGACCATCATGATGTTCATGATGCCGATGCCGCCCACGATGAGCGAGACCGCCGCGACGCCCGCGAGCAAGAACTCCATCACCGCACCGGTCGACGAGGCCGCGGCCGCGATCGACTGCAGATTACGCACTTGGAAATCGTCGGGCTGACCGGCGGCGATTTGATGACGCTGCTCGAGCAGCTGCGTGACTTCGGTCTGCACCGGCGCGATTTCGTCGCTGGTTGTTGCCGAAACCATCAGCTGGCTCACCGTCGTTTGGCCGGTGATGCGCTCCATCGCGGAGGTGTAGGGAATGAGCACGGTGTCATCTTGATCGGTGCCCAGACTGCTCTGTCCGAGCGACGTGAGCGTCCCGACGACCGTGAACGGCACGCCTTTGATCAGAATCGTTTGACCAACCGGATTCGTCCCGCTCGGGAAGAGTTCGCTGACGTCGGTCTGGCCGAGCACGGCGACCTTCGCCGCGTCGTTGACGTCGTTTTGCGTGAAGAACGTGCCGCTCGCCATCGGCCATGAACGGATCTGCTGGTAGGTTGGCGCAACGCCGGTCACGGTGGTTTGCCAGTTGTTGCCGCCGGCGACGACCTGCGCGCGAATGGTGACCGCCGGCGAGACCGCCGCGACGCCGGGGAGCTGCGCGATCGCCATACCGTCTTGCGGCGTGAGCGTCGACGCGGTGCCGAATCCGCCGCGTGCACCGGAGCTCGTAACGCTTCCCGGCTGCACGACGATCAGATTCGAACCGAGTGAATTGATGCTATTTTGTACCGAGACACGCGCGCCGCTGCCGATCGCGACGGTGACGATGACCGCCGCGACACCGATCACGATGCCGAGCATGGTGAGCATCGAGCGCGCTTTGTTGCGGATGAGCGCCTGTAAGGCCAGACGCAAAATGCCTTTGAAGTCACTCATCATGCCACCCTGTCATCCTGCGTGTAGCTTGCCACCCTGTCATCCCGAGCGTAGCGAAGCGTAGTCGAGGGACGATCACTCACGACATGCCCGTCGCGGAATGTCACGATGCGTTTGGCGTGCGCGGCGATGTCGGGCTCGTGCGTCACGAGCATGATCGTGATGCCCTGCACTTCGTTGAGCTCGGTGAAGATGCGCATGACGTCCTCGCTGGTTTTGGTGTCGAGTGCGCCGGTCGGCTCGTCGGCCAGGATGAGGCCGGGATTGTTCACGAGCGATCGCGCGATTGCGATGCGCTGCTGCTGACCACCCGACATTTGATTGGGATGATGCTGCGCGAGATGGTCCACGCCGACGATGCGCATCTTCTCGTGCGCGATCTCCGCGCGTTTGCGGGCGGGGACGCCGGCGTAGACCATCGGCAGCTCGACGTTCTCGAGTGCGCTCGTGCGCGGAAGCAGATTGTAAGCCTGAAAAACGAAGCCCAGCCGGCGGCTGCGAATGTCGGCACGCGCGTCGGCGTCGAGATGCGAGACGTCGGTGCCTTCGAAGAAATACTTGCCGGCGGTGGGATTATCCAGCAGTCCGCTGATCTGCATGAACGTCGACTTGCCCGAACCCGACGGGCCCATGACGGCGACGAACTCGCCGGCGCGGATTTCGAGATCGATGCCCGCGAGCGCGGTTACGGTGCTCTCACCGAGCGCGTAGATTTTGCGTAGTCCCTCGACGCGGACGACTGGTTCTGCTGTGTGCTCCATGATGATTTCCTCCGCGTTCATCGTAGAGCGGAGGCTTGAGGGAGCGCGGCTAGCCAGGTTAGACCAAGGTTATAAGCTCGGAATACGGCGCCATCCGCCTCGCCGGCTGCAGCGTCCGCGACAAGGCAAGAGAGGTGCGTCTTTGCCTCGTGAATATCAACGGTCTGCATAGTGGACTAAATTTAGTCTAGTCTATGCAGACCGTTAATGTCGCTACGGGATGCCGCGGGTTGCGCCGCCGTGCCCGGCCGTGTTGCCGGCCAGCGGATTGCCGTTTGCGGCTTGCGCGTGTTGATACGAGCCCTTGTGTGCGCTGCCGCCGTAGCCGGTGACGACGTTCTCACCTGCGCTGAGCGTTGCGCCGTTGGCCGGTGTGATTGCGGCTTGCGTTGCCGTCACGAGACCGACTTGCACCGGCACGCGCACGAGCGTTTTGCCTTGCTGCACCGTGACGGTGGCGCTCTCGCCTTGCGTGACGGCGGTCGAGCCGTTCGCGCTGCCGCCCCACGGATTTGCGGCGTTTGCGCTGCCTTGCACGGCCTGCGCGTGCACTGCGGCGATCGGCACCACCAGCGCGTTCGTTGCGTTCGCGACGTCGATCGTGGCGTTGGCGGTCATGCCGGGGAGTAAGAGGCCGCTGCTGTTGTTCACGTCGACGACGACGTCGTAGGTGACCACGTTGTTGACGGTCGTCGGATTGATGCGCACCTGCGTCACCGTGCCGCGGAAGATCTGGTTCGGATAGGCGAGCACCGTGAAGCTGACCGGATCACCGGCTTTGACGCCGCCGATATCGGGTTCGCCGACGTTGATGTCGACTTCCATTTGGTTGAGATTCTGCGCGATGGTGAAGAGTGTGGGTGTGGAGAGCGAGGCCGCGACCGTTTGCCCGATCGAGACGTCGCGCGCGATCACCGTGCCGTCGACCGGCGAGGTGATGACGGTATTGTTCAGGTTGACTTGATCTTGCTGCACTGTAGCAGCCGCGGCTTGCACGGCGGCGGCCGCGGCGTTCGCGCCGGCGCTCTGCGCTTGCGTTTGCGCTTGCGATTGCGCGTAGGCGGCTTGCGCTTGCGCAACCGCGGTTTCATCCTGCGCAACGGTGGATTGGTCTTGCTGTACGGTCTCTTGCGCGAGATAGCCTTCGCCGAAGAGCGTTTGATCGCGCGTGAGCTGCTGCTGCGCGACCGTCAGCGCGGCCTGCGCTTTGGGAATCGCGGTCTGCGCCGCGGTTGCGCCGGCGGCTTGCGCGGTCGTGTTCGCGCTTGCTTCATCTGCGCTCGCCTGCGCCTGCGCGAGATTCGCGTCGGCTTGATCGAGCTGCGCTTGAATCGTGCTGGGGTCGATGCGCGCGAGCACTTCGCCCTTGGTGACTTTCGAATTGTAGTCGACGTCGAGCTGCGAGATCGTACCCGAAACCTGCGTGCCGACCGAGATGCTGTTCTGCGGATTCACGGTGCCCGACGCCGTAACGGACTGCGTGAGCGTCTGCTGCACGACCGGCGCAGTGACG
>Ga0335072_10002929_pt1 | contig 26079 bp, 21 predicted proteins | sample Lox_Sample_21_FD_206725 | JGI IMG/M metagenome (GOLD analysis project Ga0335072, IMG submission 206725) | Soil microbial communities from Loxahatchee National Wildlife Refuge, Florida, United States - Lox_Sample_2.1 | ecosystem: Environmental > Terrestrial > Soil > Wetlands | place: USA...
GGTGCCCTCAGTCGCGTTCGGCGCGGGCGAACCGGCGTCAGACTGGTCGTGGCGATGCCGATGATGACGCCCGGCGCCGGATCCGCCCGAGGACCCCTCCGCGCCTTGCTCGAGCCCCTGGCCGGCCTCGGCCTGCGGGCCCGTCGCGGGGTTGTCGACGACCCTCACCTTCGCGCCGTCGCGCAGCCGGTCGACCCCGTCGATCACCACCTTCTCGCCCGCCTTCAGGCCGGAAGTAATGACTGTGTGCTTGCCATCGTTCGGTCCGATGGTCACGTCGCGCTTGGCGACCGTCGAATTGTCGTTGAGGACGTAGACGAAATTGCCCGACGAGCCGAGCTGGATCGCCGCGTTGGGGGCGAGCGTCGTCCCGGTCATGGTGTCGACCAGGAGGCGGACGTTGACGAACTGCTCGGGAAACAGCACCCCGTCAGGGTTGGCGAAGGTCGCCCGCATCCTGATCGTGCCGGTCGTCACGTCGATCTGGCTGTCGTAGGTGGTGAGCGTCCCGGTCGCCAGCGCATGGACGTTATCGCGGTCGAGCACCGTGACCGGAAGCTTAGCGCCGGATTTGAGCCGGGCCGCAATCTTCGGCAGGTTGTCCTCTGGCGTCGTGAACACGACGCTGATCGGATCGATCTGGGTGATGACGACGATGCCGGCAGCGTCGGAGGGCTGCAGATAATTGCCAGGATCGACGAGTCTTAAGCCGACCCGACCGGTGACCGGCGAGACGATGTGGGTGTAGGCGACGTTGAGCTCGGCCGTCTTGACCATCGCTTGGTCGGCGGCGATCGCCGCCTTGTCCTGGGCGACCAGCGCGGCCTGGTCGGCGACCTGCTGCTGGGCGATCGAATCCTGTTTGGCGAGCTTTTGATAGCGCGCAAGATCGCTCTCTGCCTGGCCCAACAGCGCCTGGTCCTTGGCCAATTGCCCCTGCGCCTGGGCGAGCGCCGCCTCATAGGGGCGCGGATCGATCTGGGCGAGAAAGTCGCCGGTCTTGACGATCTGACCCTCGGCGAAGCCGACCTTCTGCAACGTGCCGGCGATCTGGGTGCGGATGGTCACGGTCTCGAACGGCGTCACCGTTCCCAAAGCGTCGATGGTGAGGGGCATGTCGCCCACCGTCACCGACGCCACGCGCACGGCTTGCGGCGGCGGCGCGCGCTGGCCTGACCTTTCCTCTCGGTTCGTGGATGGGGCGACGTGTTCGACCTTTTGCCAAGCCAGCGCCGCCGCGGCGCCCAAGGCCGCGATAATCGCAATCCAAACGAAGGGGCGCCGCCGGCGCCGCGGCGCCGTCTCGACGCGCGCAGGCGCCACGCGTTGCGTGACCTCGCCCCGTGCGGGTGTCGAGCGTTCCGTGACCTCGTCCGGCTTAAGCGCCTCGTTCATTCGCTAAAGCTCATTTTACCGTCTCGCTTTGGCACGGTTGAATCGTCAATTCAAATCACGCTCCCGTGCGCTCACCGGCGGGATTTGGCCATCCTTTGCGCCGGTGTCTAGCCGTTTCTAGCCGGGTGGGTGTTGCATTCTCGTTATCATTGCGCCATAAGCGCGGCCAGCGGCGCCGCCGCTGTTCTAGGATGCGGGTGTAGCTCAGGGGTAGAGCACAACCTTGCCAAGGTTGGGGTCGAGGGTTCGAATCCCTTCGCCCGCTCCAAATTTCTTCAAGAAAAGTAATTGCTTAGAGCGGTCCTTCAGGACTGCTTTTTGCTTCCCCGCCCGGGCCTCGGAGACTGGGGAAGCATGGGGGAAGCAACAGGAAGCGTGTCGTAGTGGGCGCGCGGCTACTTTCGGCATCTTAAGGCGTCCAATGTCGCGAGCCGGGTCCAGCAAAGCGATGGCGCAACAGAGAGCCGGATTTGCTTCCTAGATTGTTTCCTAGCTTATTCCGCGAAGGCGCAGACATCTTCATCCAGTTCCCGCAGTAGCCTGACGCATCAGCTAGCGAGACGCAAGGAGTCGGACAGCCGCACAAAGCCACGCACGATCCTTGCGCCGCATCATCAATGAGGTGGAGGACGTCAACGCCGTCATCTGCTTTGTGACTCTGGCACGGTCAAGAATAATTTCCACTCACTTATCATCACCTAGGCGGAATGATTGGAGTGACATTGCCGCAGGCGACCGCGTGCATTCGTGGACCAGGCTGATCCGAACGTTGGACCTCTGTCGTGCTCCGATCTCAGGCGGCAATGGCAACCGAACCTTGATTACGAAAGACGCCCTCAAGAACCGCTGGAAGCAACGCATCGAGCTCGCTAGCAGTTTCCTGTTGCATAGCACGGAGCGTGCCCATCTGCGCTTGCATTGCGCTGAGGTTGGCGACAATTCGATGCTGCTCATCAATGCTCGGAACGGGCAATTCGAATGACAATAATTTGTCGAGATCAAATTTTCTCGTGTCGTGGCTGGAACGGTCGACTTGCTCAACGAGTTTGCCGTTATGCCCCCAGAGCATTGAACACAAGAACTCCGGAAGAATATCGGGAATGGGCACGAGCGCCTTCATGTCCTGATTGATCGCTGCCGGACATCGTAGAACAGCGCTTGGGAATGTGTGCGCGAGAATCATTCCCCGGACGACCACTAGAACAGCACCAGGCTGCAAGAGCTTTGCTGCGGACTCTTGCACCGCGTCATGTGTTATGTGCAATAGGCTGGAGGACAGCTCCCGGCGTTTCATATCCTTTGGTGTGATCCACGGGATGGCTCCGTCCCAGTAACGGGGTTCAGATTTCGAAGGCGTCCCGCCGCCCCGCACGGCAACAAGCAAATCACCAAGCGGCTTCCGGTGACATGACGCTAAGGCTCGATCAACGAGGTGAGCGGCACCGCGACTCCCAAGCAGTATCGCCTGGGCTTCCGCTTCGCGCCGCAACTGCTGAGCCTCGGAGATTTTGGTTTCGAGCGAATCAATCATTGCGACGATGAGAGACTGTTCCTCGATCGGGGGCAGAGGAACCTCAATCGCGGCCAACTTGTCGACGCCCAAGGTCCGGTTTCGACCAGCACCACCCGGCGATGCACGCAGGAGCTGTTCGCGCCCTCGCCCATGGCTGAACCAGTAGAATAGAAACCGGGCGTCGGCGAGGTCAGGGTTGGGAACGCACGTAAGGAACCGATGCGAGCCGATTGTACCTCTCTCGGCAAACGAGGCCACGGCAACTGCACCTTCCCAGGCGAACACGATGTTGAACAGCAAGTCTCCCGGCTCGATCGCAAAAACGCGCTTGTCACCGATTTCAAGACCCGTTATTGGTGTCTTATGAAGGATTCCCTTGGCAAACGAACGGATACCGATCTCCCGATACGTGATCCCGGCTTCGACACGCACGGGCCGGCGCACTAACGGCGCGACTTCCGCCATCGAGCGGGATGGCCATCTCGCAGTCATGAATCGGCTCCCAGAACTGCCTTAATCTCGCGCATCAAATCGGCAATACGCATTTCCTTCTTAAGAACAGAATTGGCGAGCTGGTGTGGAGGCATTTGGTCGAGGCTGACCTTAGCTCGCGGGTTCTTGCGGTCGAGATTGCAATTGGTGCGCAGCAATTCCGCCGCCGGCACTCGCCAAGCCTGATCAGTTTCTTCGCGTTGGCACCACCAATCAAGACAAGGTTTGAACTCATCATACTGAAGCGGAAGGGTTTTGGTGTAGTTCTTTCGGCCCTCCGGCAGCGGGTGTTCATAGTACCACACGTCCTTGGTCGATCCTGACCGGTCGAAGAACAGAACGTTTGTTCGAATGAGTGTGTACGGTGCAAACACACCATTTGGCAGCCGGACAATGGTGTGCAGATTAAACTCCGTCAGCAGTTCCTCCTTAATTCGCGCGCACACACCGTCGCCAAACAGCGTGCCGTCAGGAACCACAACGGCTGCACGCGCAGGTTTGCCGGCCGAACTTGGCTGCCGATGGAGTTTGCGCATAATGAGTTGCAGGAAGAGCAATGCAGTTTCTGTTGTCTGCCGATCCTCTGGAAAATTTCCCTGGATCCCCTTCTCCTCCTCGCCGCCAAAGGGCGGATTGGTGAGGATCACGTCGATCCGGTCCTTCTCACCGATCTCGGAGAGCTTGAAACGGAACGCATTGCCGGGATCGATCTGCGGGGCATCGAGCCCATGCAACAAGAGATTCATTTGGCAGAGTAAGTACGGCAGCGACTTAGGCTCGTAGCCAAACAGCGACTCTGTCTGGAGCCGCGTGCGGTCAGCCACGGTCTTCACCTGCTTGGAAAGGTGATTGAAGGCTTCGACTAGAAAGCCGCCGGTGCCACTCGCTGGATCGAGCACAGCCTCGCCAAGCCGCGGGTCTGTCACCTTCACCATCAGCCGCACGACGGGGCGCGGCGTATAGAATTCGCCCGAGTCACCCGCTGAGCGACCAGAGGGCGATGCGCATGTTTGAGCACGCACAGATTTGCACAGCTATCGGGCTCGGCCTTGGGCTCGCGATGGCGTTAACGCCGGGCGCAGTAGCGCAACAAAATCCGGTGACGGCGATCGACATCGCGCTCGAACCCGACGCAACGATGAACGATCACGCAAAGGCCGCCAACGCCCGTCTGCTTGAATCATTTCCAAAGGGCTTTTCGCTGAACGAAACCCACCACCCGCACATCTCGATGCTGCAGCAGTTTGTTCGGACCGACGATCTCAACAAGGTGTTTCAGGCCGCCAACGCGGTTCTCTCGAAGGAGAAGCCGACGACCTGGAAGCTGAAGGCGTTCAAGTACTACTACATCCCGGCTCCCCCGATGGGCGTCGCAGGGATCGTCATTGAACCGACGGAAGACCTTCATCGGCTGCAGGAGGAGCTTGTCAAAGCTGTTGAGCCCTACACCGTGAAGACCGGAACTCCGGTGGCGTTCTTCAGCGAGGACGGCGGACGCGATATTCAGGGCGAGCTCATCAGCTACGTCGAGAATTTCGTGACAGACGCGGCGGGCAATCGGTTCAATCCTCATGTGACGATTGGCGTCGCAACCGAAAAGTATCTGGACGCAATGCTCGCGGAGCCATTCCCGTCGTTTACTTTCTCGCCGGCGGGCGCGTCGGTCTATCAGCTGGGCAGCTTTGGCACGGCGCGGAAGGAACTCAAGGCGCTGACGCTAGCACCCTGAACATCTAGCCCGCATTTCTCACACAAGGTGGCGCATCGGGCCGCCGAATCAGGCAAAAGTTGTTTTGTGAGAACGACTTAAATTGGTTCGGAAGGATGGCCCGATGCTGACGGAGTGTAGCGCAGAACCGAGCCTGTTTGGACCTGTCGAAGGCCGTCCAATGGTGGCGGCGTTCGACGGCGGCGCCCTGACCTCGGACGCTGGCGGCCTGCTTCTGGGGGCCGCGGATCGAAGCCTGGATGTGGTTCGGCGGCTTGCGGGATGTTTTGGCGACGCCCGAGACCCGCGGTTCGTCGAGCACTCGGTCGCCACGCTCATCGGGCAGTGCGTGTTCGCCATCGCGCTCGGCTACGAGGACTTGAACGACCACGACGACCTTCGTCACGACCCGGTGATGGCGGTTCTGGCGGGCAAGCTTGAAGCCCGACGCGAGGACTGCGCGCCGGTGGCGGGCAAATCGCCCCTGAACCGGCTGGAGCTGTCGCGGCTTGCGCCCACGCGCTATCACAAGATCAGCCACGTTAAGGCGGCGATCGAGGCGCTGTTCGTCGAACTGTTCCTCGAGGCGCACGCCCGGCCGCCCAAGGAGATCGTTCTCGACCTCGACGCGACCGACGATCCGCTGCACGGCCATCAGGAGGGCCGGTTCTTTCACGGCTACTACGATGGCTACTGCTACTTGCCTTTGTACGTGTTCTGCGGCCGCCATATCCTGGCGGCCAAGCTCAGGCCCTCGAACATCGACGCCAGCGCCGGCGCGGTCGAGGAAGTGGCGCGGATCGTCGGCCAGATCCGGGCGCGATGGGCGAAAACGCGCATCCTGTTGCGCGCCGATTCCGGGTTCGTCCGCGAGGCGCTGATGGCCTGGTGCGGAGGAAACCGGGTCGACTTCGTGTTCGGCCTGGCGCGCAATGCGCGGCTGGCGGCGGAGATCGAAGCCGAACTGCTCGAGGCCGAGGCGGAGGCGGTTTCGACCGGCAAGCCCGCCCGCCGCTTCAAGGACTTCCGCTATGCGACGCTCGCCAGCTGGTCGCGCCGGCGCCGGGTGGTCGGCAAGGCGGAATGGACAAAGGGCGAGGCCAATCCGAGATTCATTGTGACCTCCTTGAGTGCGGCCGAGACCAACGGCCGCTTTCTCTATGAGAAGGTCTACTGCGCTCGCGGCGAGATGGAGAACCGGATCAAGGAATGCCAGGGTGACCTGTTCGCCGACCGAACCTCAACCGCGACCATGCGGGCCAACCAGTTGCGCCTCTGGCTCGCCTCGTTCGCCTATGTCCTCATCTGCGGGGTCCGGCGCGTCGGCCTGGCGCACACACAGTTCGCCGAAGCGACCTGCGGCACGATAAGGCTCAAGCTCTTCAAGCTCGCCGGCCTCGTCCGCATCAGCGCGCGACGCATCAAGTTCGCGCTCGCCTCGACTTGTCCGTACGCCGACGAATGGCGCCTCGCCGCCGCCCGACTCGCCGCAACCGTGTGAGGCGTCGCCGCGACGCCGATGAAATCGCGGCAGTCCACCCTCGGTCGCCGGAGACCCGAAACAATCAGAACCTGGTCCGCGCAACCGGCGCAAACGACCCCGCTCGTCCCGCACACAAACGCCGCGCGCTCATCGACAGCACGTGCGCGATCGATCCGCTCTATGAGAAATGCGGGTTAAGGGGGCGGCCCTCAATTCGATCCGCCGGGGTTTCCGCCAATGTTTCGGGATCGCGCCGGAGGCGGCCCCCTCGCGCATGCCGATCGGCGCACGCTCGGCAAAGTTGCTATGCCCCCTCCCGCCAGGTCAATTCAACGGATCAGCGGTGCGCGTCGACGAGCGTCATCGCGATGGGGGTGACTGGATCGCAGTGGAGTTTTCCCGATAGGCGCGCGACCTGCGTCAGACCCAACCGATGTCGAGAGATGAATGGTTACGTGTGCCGAGCATCAGCTATTGCGCGAAGAACAACCCAGTGACGCATAGTAGGCTGCGGGCCTGATCAACTACGACGAAGCAATTCGTTGGCCGACGACATTTGGGGTCGAAAGATCACCGGGATGCCCCCCTCCCCACATACCCACGCGAAAAGCCCGGCTGCGGAGGTGGGCACCGTTGGGCGAATGTACGGTTCGACAATCCAGCGGTCGGCCACGACGCATTGATCTCACGCTCCTTCAGCTAGGCGCTTTGGTTGTAAACCGTGTTCAACATGGATAGGCCCAGAGAGACCGCGCACGGCTTGCCATCGATAAATGAAACCCAACGAGCATGCGCGTGAAACACGTCGATAGCTATCTCTTCTCCCATTTCTTCCTCGTCGTCTCATCTACAAGGGAAACATTGACCTCGGTGTGGTCCCTCTGCGCGACCTCGAGCGGCCGGGACACGGCATATTCGCCCGGCGCTTTGTGACTTTGATGCCCCTTGGGTCTTTGCGCTTTACGGCGACCGTCCGCCGATCGATGCGATCAACGCGCGCCTTGATCATCCGGCCGTCGCAAAGAGGCGGCCCCGATCTGCTCAATCAGAGACGCCATGATCGGGCGCTCGGGCTTCAGATACATCTCGTGGATTGCCGAGGCGATCAGGCGTTCGAGCCTGGCGTCCAACACAAAGGTATCTTCGTGCCGTTAGGTCCGGCAGCGAGAAGATTATCGCCATGCGCTTCGACCTTCCTCCCAGACAACGGAGTTGCTCAGCGCGCGGGCCCCATGCCTAGGACGCGGTCAATGAGGTTGGCGTCGCGCCGGAGGTCGACGGACGCGCCGCTCCAGACGATGCGTCCCCTCTCCATTGCGATCGCGCGCTCCGCAAACGCCACAGCGCGCTCGATCTGTTGCTCAACCAGAACGATGGCGATCTCGCAGGAGATGGCAAGCTCCGTCAGCCGCTCCATGATCTCGTCGCAAACGACCGGGGCTATCCCCTCCAAGGGCTCGTCGAGCAGAAGGATCGGCGGGGCGCCGAGCAGGGTGCGTGCAAGCGAAAGCATCTGCTGCTCGCCGCCGGAGAGCCGCGCGCCCAAGCTCAGCCTGCGCTCCTTGAGTCGCGGAAACATCGCATAGGCCTCGGCGATGTCCGGGCGCGGGCGCCCCTTGAGGCCGGTCAGCAGATTCTCCTCGACAGTCAGCGAGCCGAAGATCCCCCGCGTCTGCGGCACATAACCGAGGCCGCGCTCGGCGCGAAGCGAGGTTCTGCAACCCGCGAGATCTTCGCCGTTGAGGACAATACGGCCGCGATGGAGCGAAGTCAGACCCATGAGGGTCGCGAGCAGCGTCGTCTTGCCGACGCCGTTGCGCCCGAAGATCGCCAGCCTTTCCCCGGCCGCGACCGAAAAGGAAATTTCGGACACGATCACGGTTGAGCCGTAGCCGGCCGTCACGCCCTCGACGTCAAGCTTCGCCGCGGGCATGCGCATAGCTCCCGAGATAGGCGCGCCGGACGCCCGGATCAGCCGCGACCTCCGAGGGCGAGCCGGCGAAGATGAGCCGGCCTTCCGCCAGGACCAGCACCCGGCGGGCGAAGCGGAAGACGAGGTCCATGTCGTGCTCGATCATCATGACCGCGATCTCCGGCCGCAGCCTCGCGATGGCGCCGAGGATCAGGGGCGCTTCGTCATGCGGAACGCCCGCCGCCGGCTCGTCCAGCAGAAGGACGCGCGGCTCGAGCGCAAGCCCGATCGCGATGTCGACGAGGCGCTGCTGTCCGTAAGCGAGCTCCCCGACCGGCGTGTCGATGAATTGCGCGAGATGGAGCTCATCGAGCAGCGCTTCACACGTCTGCCGGATGGCGCGCTCTTCCCTCCGCCGCGAAAGGAGCCGTCTGCTGAAGCCTCGCCTTTGCAGGATCGGCAAGGCGATGTTCTCGCCGACCGTCAGCGAACGGAAGAGGCGCGTGATTTGAAACGTGCGCGCGAGCCCGAGACGGACGCGATGGGCCGCGTTCATGTGGGTGACGTCGCGCCCTTCGAGCAGGATCGCGCCGCCGTTCGGCTTGAGATGGCCGGAGATGAGGTTGACTAGCGTCGTCTTGCCCGCGCCGTTGGGACCGATCAGCGCCACGCGGTCTCCGGCAAAGAGTTCGAGCGACACGTCGTTCGTCACCATGACGCCGCCGAAATGGCGGGCGAGGCCCTGAATTTGCAGCGCCGCGCTCAAGCGCGCCTCCTCGTCCATCGCCCCAGGGCGAGATCGAGGCCGCGCGCCAAGCCGCCGGGCGCGAAAATGACGATCGCGATCAGAAGGAGCCCGACAATGGCGAGCCACGAATAGGGATTGCTCGTGGTGACATAGTGCTCGAAGACCTGGAACAGGATCGCGCCCATGAGCGCACCCCAGAGATGTCCGGCGCCGCCGAGAACGAGCATGACGAGCGCTTCCGCCGAGCGCTCGAAGCTCACGCTGTCGAGCCCGACCACGCCGGTCGTAATCGCGCTGAGCGCGCCGCCGACGCCCGCGACCGCGCCCGAGACGGCGTACATCGCGACAAGCCGCGGATAGACCGCCATGCCGATCATCTGCGCGCGCAGGTCATCATCCCGGATCGCCTGGCAGGCGAGCGCGAAGGGCGAACGCACGAAAGCGGCCAGCGCAGCCATCACGATCGCCAGCGCGCCGACCGAAAGCCAGTAGGCGGTGTGGCCGTAGAGGTCGAAATCGTACCGGCCGAAGACGGGCGCGGGCGCAATCCCGGAGAGGCCGTCGCTGCCGCCGGTCCAGGACGTGAGCTTGTTGGCCAGCGCCGCCACGAGCTGGCCGAAGGCGATCGACAGCACGAGCTGCTGCAGCCCGCGAAAGCGCGCGACGAGAAGTCCGGACAGGATTCCGGCCGCGGTCCCAGCCAACATCCCGACGACGATAAGCAGGAAGGGATTGGCGAGCCCGGCGATGCAGGCGTTGCCGGCGGCATAGGCGGCGAAGCCGAACAGCGCCGCCTGTCCAAGCGTCGCGACGCCGCAATAGCCGGTCGCGAGGTCGAGAGACAGAACGAGCAGCGTAATGCTGATGAGGCGGGTGAGGAACGCAAGGTCGTCCGGAAAGACGATATAGCCGAGCAGGCCGAGGAGCCCGACCGCGACGAGGGCGGCGAGCTCCGAGCGGAACGGAATTTCGAAGGCCGCGCCGCCGCGCGCCGGAGCAAGGCTCATGCCGCCCTTCTCCCGAGAAGCCCGTTCGGAAAGAGGAACACGATCGCGATGACCGCGGCGTAGAAAAGGAAGTCGCCATATTCGGGCATGAAATATTTCCCCGCCGTATCCGCAAGGCCGAGCAGGAACGAGGCGAGGAGAGCGCCCGCGATCGAACCCGCGCCGCCGACGGAGACGACGACGAGAAAGATCACCATGTAGCGCAGCGCGTAATAGGGTTCGATCGGCAGGAGTTCGGCGCCGACGACGCCGCCGAAGGCGGCGAGCCCCACCGCGAGAGCGAAGGCCAGGAGATAAAGCACGTCGGTGCGGATGCCGAGTGATTCCGCCATGTCGCTGTCATCGACCGCGGCGCGAAGGCGCACGCCGAAGTCGGTCCTGTCGAACAGGAGCCAAAGGGCGAGCGCGGTCAGCGCGCCGCACAGCACGACGAAGATGCGATGGGCCGGGACCATGCGAAAGCCGATGCTCACCGGACCGCTGAGCCAGGGCGGCAGCGGAATGGGCTTCACCGTCGGGCCGAAGACGAAGTTCATCACCCCGATGATGAGGAAGGTGATCCCGATCGTCAGCAGGAGCTGGGTCAGCGAATCCGATTTCCGGTAGATACGGCGGTAGAGCAGAAGCTCGAACGGGATCGAGATCACTATTGTTCCAACGACCGCGATGAGCACCGCGACGAGGAAGGGCGCGCCGAGACTGACGAGGGCGTAAGACGCAAGATAGCCGCCGATCATCGCGAACGCGCCATGCGCGAGGTTCACCACGCGCATGAGCCCCATCATGATCGACAGTCCGATCGATATGATGAAGAGCGCCATGCCATAGGAGACGGCGTCGATGATGAGGCTGAGTATCGTCAGCAACGCCGAGGCCTGTCACCCGCTCCGGAGGCGCGTCCAAAAACGCGCCGCCGAAGTCGTCGCCGCATGGAGCGCGGCTGCTCCCAGTCAGGCCCGCGCCAGGATCAGTGCTTCTCGAGACCCCAGTCGGGCTGATCCTTGTACGTCTCGATTTCCTTGTTGACGAGCTTGCCGTCCACCTTTTCCACTTTGCGCAGATAGATGTTCTGGGTGATGTGCCGGGTCTGAGGATCGATCGACACGGGACCGCGCGGGCTCATCCAGTGCATGCCCTTGACCGCGGCGATCGCCTTCTCCGGATCGCGCTTGCCGTCCGTCGCTTCGATCATCTTGTAGATGAGCCGAGCGCCGTCATAAGCCGCGACTGCGGTCATCGTCACATCGCCGACCTTGCCCCCGTCCTTGGCGATCTGCGCGAGGAACGCCTTGTTCTCGGGAGAATCGTGGGCGACCGAATAATGGTAGGTCGAGAGAATGCCTTCGCCCGCGTCGCCGATCGCGGCGAGATCGGGATCCGGCACGACGTCGCCGGTCGACATCAGCTTGACGCCCTGAGCCTTGAGACCGTTGTCGATATAGGCCTTCACGAATCCGAGCGTAGGCGGTCCCGAGGGAAGAAAGGCGAAGATCATATCGGCGCCCGAATCCTTGATGCGCTGCATGATCGGGCCGAAGTCCGTGGTGCTGAGCGGCATGCGGACGGATTCGACGATCGACCCGCCCTCGGCTTCAAAGGTCTTCTTGAAGGCCTCCTGGGCGTCGATGCCCGGGCCATAGTCGCTGACCGCGATCGCGACTTTCTTCGCCCCGGCGGCTTTCGCGGCCTTGGCCGCCGGCACGGTGTTCTGCCACATCGTGAACGAGGTGCGCACGATATATGGGCTCTTGGTCGTGATCGACGAGGTCGCCGCATTCATCACGACCAGCGGCGTCTTCGCTTCCGCGAGCAGCGGCGCAATCGCCATCGCATCGGGCGTGAAGTAGGCGCCGGCGAGGTAGTCAACCTTGTCCTTGACCAGAAGCTCCTGGGCCAAAGCCTTGGAATGGGCCGGGTTCGGCGTCCCTTCGTCGCGATAGATGAACTCGACGTCGTGGCCCGCGACTTTCGAGCCGTGCTCGGCGACCCAGGCGTCAATCCCCATTTTGAAGTTCTGCCCATAAAGGGCGAAAGGACCCGACATCGGCCCAATCACGCCGACCTTGATCGGATCCGCGAACGCGGCGGCTCCTATCATAGAGAAAGCCATTCCGGCCAAAAGAAATTTGCTCAGCCCACTCATTGCGACCTCCCGACGCATCCAGCCAGCTTCATTCTAGAACATCTCGAAATATTCGCGCTGCTCCCAGTCCGTCACCTCGGACTGGAAGCGCTCGATCTCCGCACTCTTGATATGCACATAATAGTCGACGAAGTCCGCCCCTATTTTCGTACGAAAGAACGGATCGTCGCCGAGCGCGAACACCGCTTCGCGCAGCGAGCGGGGCAGAAGCTCGGCCTCGGCCTCGTAAGGCGTGTCGGCCGAGGGGCCGGGATCGAGGGCCCGGTCGACGCCGTCAAGGCCGGCGAGAACCTGCGAGGCCATGTAGAGATAGGGGTTGGCGGCCGGCTCGCCGACCCGGTTCTCAAGACGCGTCGCCGGATCGTTCGGACCGCCCAGCACGCGGATCATTACGCCGCGGTTGTCGCGTCCCCAGATTACCCGATCCGGCGCGAGCGAATAGGAGCGGTAGCGCTTGTAGCCGTTGATCGTCGGCGTCGAAAAGACGGTCGAAGCGCGCGCATGAGCGAGGAGCCCCGCCATGTAAGCGCGGCCGAGCGCGGACAAAAGCTCGTCCTTGCGTTTCGACATGAAGGCGTTCTCGCCATTCTCTCTGCCGACCAGCGACTGGTGCAGGTGCCAGCCCGACGACATGACATTGGGCATCTTCGGCCGGCACATGAAGGTCGCATGATAGCCGTGCCGCCGCGCGATCTGTTTCACCGCGCTGCGGAATAGCGTCATCGTATCGGCAGGATCGAGCCCGGTGGACGGCCGGAACACGAATTCGCACTGGCTCGGGCCATATTCAACCTCGATCGAGCGCAGTGGCAGGCCGAGCGCCATCACGTCGCGGCGGATGAGCTCGAGCGCCGGCTCCATGAGATCGTAGCGTTGCTCGGTCAGATACTGATACCCGTGCGAGAGGAGCGAGACTTCCGGCGGCGCGCCTGGCTGACCAGCATGCTCGGCGCCCGCGCGGGCGTCCTCGAGCTTGAACAGATGAAACTCGACCTCAACGCCAGCCTTAAAGTCGAAACCGCGCTTCGCGAGGTCGCCGAGCACCGAGCGGAAGAGGCCCCGCGTCGCGAAGGGGACCGGGCGGCCGTCGGCGAAATAAAGATCGCACAAGACCCAGCCCGCGTTCGGCGCCCAGGGGAGAAGCTTGAAGGTGGCGGGATCGGGGATGAGCAGGAGGTCGGCTGCGCCCTGCATCTCCGCCATTCCAAACCCGCCTCCGGCGGTAAAGACCGGAAAGACAGTCCTGTGCGACGTATCCTTAGCGAGAAGGGTGGTCGTGGCTGTGCAGCCGTCTTCGAGCGCGCTGAGCGCGTCGCCTGCGATCAGGGTCTTGCCGCGCAGAATCCCGTGCTGGTCGGGAAACGAGAAGCGAACTGTCTCGAGGCTGCGCTTCTCCACGCTTTCGCGAATCGCGACGGCCGCGATCTCCTGGTCCTTCGACCACAGCCCGTGTCGCGCGACGAAACTCAACAGTGCCCCCCGGCCCGACGGAAGCCTACTCCGCCGCCGTCAGGCGCGGAGGCTTCGTCGCGCTCCCGGCCGGCGCCTGCGCCATCCAGGGCGCGCCCCTGCGGCGACGGACGTCGACCTCCATCCAGTATGTCTCCCAGCCGTGCGCCGGCCCGACGCCGTCCATCGTGGCCGGACCCTGGACGCCGCGCGCGCTCAGGGCGTCGAGAAATAGCATCGGCTTCTGCCCGCCCTGCGTCTTTTCGATCTGCTCGCGCAGAAGCCGCCGGTATTGGATGATGGCCTTGTCCGACTGCCCGAGATGCTCGCGCGTGCGCTTCTGGATCCTGCCCATCGATTCGACCGCCCACTGGTCATGCACATTGATGTCGAGGCCCATGCCGGTATAGGTCTCGGTCGCCTGCTCGCGCGGGTCGAAGCCGTAATCGTTGCTGCGGTTGCGGCGCGAGCGATAGTCGGGAAGCTGGTAGAGCTCGAGCCGCTGGTCGCGCATCTTCTCTTTGTCGACGGGCATTCCGTAGCTCGTGAAAATCGCATACCAGTAGCAACTCTCGTCATCGACCGGAACGTGCCACTGGGTGATCGTCATCTCGGCGCTCATCGGGATGACGAAGGCGTGGGGAAAGAGCTGGTTCGTCACCCTCACATGCATCGCTTCGTCATTGAGCTGGCGCAGCGCGATCAGGCGCAGGCCATATTCCGTGCGCTCGACATTGATGATGGGGCGGTCGTATTCGCGCAGGATCCGGGTCATCGGAAGGTCCGAGCCGGCGGAGGCGGCGCGGAACTGCTTGCCATATGAGCCGGATGTGTCCTCGTCCTCGAAAAAGCGATGCAGGAACGAGGCGTGCGCGGGATCGATGCCGACTTCCAGCGCCTGAAGCCAGTTGCATTCCATGAGCCCCTTGAACGCAAACGTGTAAGCGTCGGGCGCGACGAAGCAGTCGATCTCCGGAAAAGCCGGCGGCTCGCCTTCGCCAAGATAGGCCCACAAAATCCCGCTGCGCTCCACCACCGGATAGACGCGCTGGCGGATGTTCTGGCAAAGCGGCGACTCGGGCGGCTCGGCCGGCGTCTCAAGGCATTTTCCCGTGACGTCGAACAGCCAGCCATGGAATGCGCAGCGCAGGCCGCCACTCTCGAGCCGCCCGAAGGCGAGGTCCGCGCCGCGGTGAGGGCAATCGCGGTCCATGAGCCCGAGCCGCCCCGCTTCGTCGCGGAACAGGACGAAATCCTCGCCGAGCAGGCGGACGGCCTTGACCGGGCGCGGACCGGCGAGTTCGACGGCGAGCGCCGCGGGCTGCCAGTAATTGCGCATCAATTTTCCGCAAGGCGCACCCGGCCCGATCCGGGTGATCAGGTCGTTCTGTTCCTGATTCATCATGGGCGGCGGTCCCCGTTCGTCTGGCGAACGTTTGTCCGACTATTGCACAACTGCTTTTGGGCGACAAGTGTTCCCGGGCGATCAAGCACGGAAGCGTTTGGAGCAACCAGGCTGCGTCTGTTATGTTCGTCTGCCGAACGATTGAAGAGATTGGGCACGATTCGCTATGGCGACTGCGAATGGGCAGGCGGAGAGCAGCGGCGCCGCCCCAGAATATATCGAAAGCCTCGATCGCGGATTGCGCACGCTGGAGATGCTCGGGGCTGCCGGAAAACCGATGAGCCTCAGCGAAGTCGCGAAAGCGGTCGGTCTCGCTCGGGCAACCGTGCGGCGCATCCTTTTCACGTTTCAGCGGGGCGGCTTCGTCGAGAGCGATGGGCGCCTGTTCGCACTCACGCCCCGTGTTCTGTCGCTCGCGTCCGCTTACCTGTCGTCCAATCAGCTCGTCGCGGTTCTCCAGCCCGTGATCGACCAGGTGGCGACGGAAACGCGGGAAGTCTGTTCGATGGCGGTTCTCGACGGAGAGGAGGTCGTCTTCGTCGCGCGGGGGAGTCCGGCGCGGGTGTTTTCAGCGGGAATCGATATCGGCTATCGCCTTCCCGCTTTCTGCACGTCCGTCGGGCGCGTTTTGCTCGGACGCCTTTCCGATCAGGCCCTCAAGGGCGCGCTGCGGAGCGCAAGGCGGCTCCGCATGACGGAGCGCACAGTGCTCGACCCCGACCGTCTGGCCGCAATCATAGCAGAGGATCGGGCCAAAGACTATTCGCTTGTGGATCGCGAGGCTGAACCCGGATTTCGTTCGATAGCCGTGCCTGTAAGGAGGTATGACGGGGCGATCATTGCAGCGATCAACGTGGGGGCGCATGTCGATCGCATTTCATTGGATGAGATGGTCGCTCGGTTTCTGCCCTCGCTGAAGGCCGCCGCGAGAACGGTTCAACCGCTACTCCTGTGAGACGGCTCGGCTATCTGCCGCAAGTCGGCGGTTTTCATGTCCGAATCGGCCGCCCCGTCGCCTTCATCCTCTCGCCAACTGCATTCGGAAGTTGCGCAGCTTGCGATAGACCCAGTTGCTTTTGATCATGTCCATGACGCGCAGGCCTGCCTTCTTCGAGTGGGCGCGACCCGTACCTTCGTTGAGGACGAATGACCTTCTTGGAAGAGCGGAGGACGTTCACTAGCCGGAGGCGATCGCTCGCTCGGTTCCGGTCAAGAGTGACTTCAATTCGGCGCCGCCCGCCATAAGCTCGATCACCTCGCCGATTGTGCGCTCGTTCTTATTGAAGGTCGCGAGCGCACGCCCACGACGGAGCACCATGAATCGATCCCCCGATGCGTAGGCGTGATAGGCGTTGTGGGTGATGAACAGGACTGCGACGCCGCGCGCCCTGACCCGCTCGATGAGACGCAGCACCGTCGCAGACTCACGAACGCCGAGCGAAGCGGTGGGTTCGTCAAGAACGAGAACCCGCGCGCCGAAGTGCACGGCTCTGCCGATCGCCAGAGCCTGCCGCTCCCCGCCGGACAGCGTGCCGACGAGTTGGCCGCCGTCAGCCACGCGGCTTATGCCGAGGTCCCTCAGGCTTTTGAGGGCGACGCGCGAGGCCTCCTGGAGGTCGAGGCGGCGGAAGAGGCCGCGGCCTTTCTGGGGCTCGGCGGCAAGCACAAAATTGCGTGCGACACTCATGAGCGGGAGGGCGCCCACCTCCTGATAGACGGTGGCGATCCCTTTTTCGCGCGCGTCGCGCGGGCTTGCGAAGTGGACCACAGTTCCGTCGACTCGCACCTGGCCTCTGGTCGGCGCCTCGACGCCAGTCAGAATCTTGATCACCGTCGATTTGCCGGCGCCGTTTTCCCCGAGGAGGCAGAAAACCTCGCCTGGGAAAAGTTGGAGGGACAGATCGGAAATCGCGGTCACTCCGAAGAACCGCTTGGTGACGTTCTCAAGCTCGATGATTGGAGTGGTCACGATTCATGCCCTCCCCATCGCCAATTCTCGCAGCCGATGGTTGGCCAGGACCGCGAGGAGGAGAAGGAGACCGATGAAGAAATTCGCCAGGTCGGTGTTCCACCCGAGGTAAAAGACGCCAAGCGAGACGATCCCATAGGTCAACGCTCCGAACATCGTCCCGATCGGCGAGCCGTAGCCGCCGGTGAGAAGGACGCCGCCAATGACCGCGGCGGCGATTCCGGTGAAGACATATTGTGCGCCGAGCGTGATGTTGCCGTTCTGGAAAGTCAGCGTTTCGTTGACGCCGGTCAGCACCGCTGCGAGGGCGGCGCAGACGAACAGGATGATCTTCACCGGCGCGACCGGCACACCCGCCAATCGCGCGGTTTCGGCGCTGCCGCCGGTCGCGTAGACCCAGTTTCCGAAAGCGGTGCGCTGCATGACATAGGTGGCGACTGCGGCGAGAACGATCCACTGAAGGATCGAAACGTGGAACTGCAGGAAATTGGATGCGAACAAGGCCTGCGCGGAGCCGGAAGGGACGGCGGAAATGCTCGATGAGCCGGTGAGCGCGATAGCGAGGCCGAGCATACCGCCCATGACCATCAGCATCATGGCCAATGTCACGATGAAGGACGGCAGCTTGGTGCGCACGACAATCAATCCGTTGGCCGCGCCAACCAAGGCCCCGAACAGAAACGCGAGCGAAGTGCCTATCCAGGGATTGAACGAGTAGTAGCCTGAGCAGATCGCCACGATCATTGAGGACGCGCCGACGACCGAGCCGACCGACAGATCAAACTCGCCGCCGATCATCAGCATCCCGATCGGCAGCGCCACGATGCCGAGGTCCGAGGCGGTGTCCAGCCAGTTCGCCGTGCCGAGCGAGGTCAAGAATCCATTTTGACCGGCCGTTGCCGCGAAGAAGACGAAGACGAGCAGCGCCGAAACCATTCCCCCCGCTTCCGGTCGCAACAGCGCCCTCGTCAGAACGCCGCGCCGACGGGCCCGCGGGAGCGACGCCGCCTGATCCGCCGTCTCGAAGACAGGCGGTTGGACGGCGTTCCTTTCGTCAGCTTCCGCTTGCATGGATCACCGGCCAAACAATTGCGGCGCCCACATCCGGTCAGGCCGCCGCGAGAGCTTATTTCGAGCCGATGACATTCGGGTACGTGTCGAAGACCTTGAGGATCTTGTCGATGTTCTTCTTGTCCACGATGCTTGGACCTGTCGCGACCGGCCCGACGGGCGCAAGGCCGTATTTGGCGTAGAGCGTGGCGAACACGACGCCGAAATAGCCGTCGAGATAGGGTTGCTCATTGACGAGGAAATCGATCTTGCCGTTCTGGACCTCCTGGAGCGCCACCCGGGAGATTTCCATCGTTCCGACATGGACCTTGCCAGTGAGCTGCACCGCGTCGACCGCCGCGGCCGCCGCAGCGCCGACCGCCGCGTTTTCAGTGAATATGCCGTCGACGCCCTTATGCGACTGAAGGTAGGCGCCGATGTCGCGACTCACTTTCGCCTGGTCCGTCGAATCGGCCGTCGGCAGCTCGAGGTTGGCGGAAGCAGCGCCGATTTCCTTGGCTTTTTCTCCCAGTCCCTTGCAGATCGCCTGCAAGTAGGGATTGCCGGGGACGTTGATGACGCAGAGCATGTCTTTCGAACCCGCCTTCGCCAAGCGTTCGGCGGCAATCCTGCCGACCTCGGGCCCCTGCTGCCCGACGAAGCCGAAGGCGCCGTCCGCCTGCCACTGGTCCTGTCCCGACTGATCGACATATACCGGGATGCCAGCCGCGATCGCCTGCTTGATGTAGGGATCGACGACGCTGGCGATGAAATCACCGACAACGATGGCGTCCGGCTTCTGGGAGATCGCCGTCTGCATGGTCCTCGCGGAGGTGGCCTCGATGTCGGCCTCATCGATGGGGATGTAGTTGAGCTTGACGCCGAGCGCCTTGGCCGCATCCTGCGCTCCTTGGTAGAGGGGTGGGAAAAAAGAATCGTTCAGCGGTCCTGAAACGAAAGCAATGGACATCGGTTTCTCCGCGGCCAAGGCCAGAGATGGGACGGCCCCGGCCAGCGCCAGGGCCGACGCGCCGAACCCGAACGCAAGATGTCGCGCGGTTCTCCATGTCATGACGTTCCTCCACACCGAGCGCCCATCCCACGACCTCGCCTTTTGACGAGAGCCAAGCGCTTTGGCGCGGCCATTGCCGGGCGGGCCTGAGTCTGGTAATTAATTTGTCTGACATCGTCAACACTTCGGGCGAGAAATGTCAGGGTAATCGCGAAGGGATAATGGCGCTCCTGATTGATCGGCACGCTCTCGGTCGAGCGGACGGCATAATCGCGGCCGATTTGTCGGACAAAATGAACGCGATCCGCGCTAGGCAAAAGTATGCCGACGACGACGGCTCTTTTGACCTCGATCACATCCGGAATTGGATAGACGAATATTCCACCCTCGCAGCCGAGGGAGGCGAGACGAACAGCGTTGCGACGACCGACACGACCGTTCCAACGCCTCAAGGGCCGGTGGCCACGCGGCTCTATAATCCGGATGAACTCGCCCCAACGCTCGTTTTCGTCCACGGTGGCGGCTGGGTCATGGGCGGAATCAAGAGCCATGACCACATCGCGCGCTGGCTCGCGGCCGAAACTGGGAGCCGCATCGTTCAGATTGAATACAGTCACGCCCCGGAGCATCCGTATCCGGCGGCGATGAACGAGATTGCGGCGGTCCTCTCGGCGACGCTTGCCGATCCTCGCCACGCGCCGGTCCTGGTTGGCGGAGATTCGGCCGGCGCCAACCTCGCCGCCTCAGCGATCCTTGCTCTGGCGAAGGAGGAGCGGCGCAAGATCGCGGGCTTCGTATCGCTCTACGGCGCCTATGCCCCGGAGATGAACCTGTCGTCGCATCGGCTGTATGGAGACGGACGGTTCGGGCTCTCCGAGGCGCAGATGCGGTGGTTCTGGAATCTCTACGCCCCGCAGCTGCCCCCCGAGGCTCGCGCCAAGAAGCTCAGCCCCTTGTGCGCTGAACTGAGGGATTTTCCCCCGACCCTCTGCATTGGCGCTGAATGCGATCTTCTGCTTGACGACACGCTCGCGTTCTACGGCGAACTAACCAAGGCGGGCGTCGACGTGTCGCTGTCGCTATGGTCGAGCCTGCCGCACGGCTGCATGCATTTTGTCGGCGCGGTCAACAGTGTGACCGAGGCCGCCGGCGCCGTCGTCCAGTTCGTCAATGCGCGCGGCCGCGAGATCGCCCAGCCGACGCGCCCGCCGGGGGCGGACACGAGCAAGGGGGAGGTTCGCGGTCCCACCGCCTCGTCTGACGCCCAGGAGCTCATCGACGTCGAGCCGTTGTTCGCGACGAGCCGCTCGCGGCTGCATGGATCGCTCGCTCACCGCATCGCCGGCGACATCGTCAGCGGCGATCTATCGCCCGGGTCGCTTCTGCCCAGAGAGGAAAGCGCGAGCGCAGCCTTCGGCGTGTCGCGGAGCGCCTACCGTGAGGCGATCCGCACCTTGGCGGCCAAGGGGATCGTCTCCGCCCTTCCGAAAGTCGGAACGAAGGTTGCGCCTCGCTCGGCCTGGCACATCCTCGATCCGGACGTTTTGGCGTGGCGCTTCGAGTTCGCTCCGGACGAGGCTTTCATCCACAACCTCTTCGAGCTGCGCAAGATCGTAGAGCCCAGCGCCGCGGCGCTTGCCGCGATGCGACGAAACGAGGAAGAGCTGTCGCGGCTCGCCGACGCCCTGTCGCGCATGGCGCGCGCCAATCCCCGGACGGGCGCATGGCTCAACGCCATCGTGGCGTTTCACCATGAACTTGTGACCGCCGGTCGCAACGAAGCCTTGTCGTCGCTCTGGCCAGCGATTCAGACGACGCTGAGGTGGTCGATCAAGCTACAGATGATGCTGCCGGCCTTGTATCTTGCTCATGATCCGGTCGCCGATCACGCGCGTGTTTTCGAGAAGATCGCTTCGCAGAATGCCGAAGGAGCACTGACCGAAACGGCTCTTCTCATCGAAGCCGCGCTCTCGGACACACTGGCGAACATGCGAAAAGTCGAAACAGCGCGATCGGCATGATCCTCTGTGCTGGGCGCCTGGCCGCCGCCCGGCTCGCCTGAGCCGTCGCCGCGACGCCGACAACACTCGTGGCAATCATCCCGCGGCCCACCGGAGACCCAAACAAGCCCCACACCATCCGCGCAAACGGCGTCCCGGACGCCATTCGCCCGTCGTCCTGACGCCGCGCGGCTTCTCGCCCTCCCCTAAGCAATGCGAGCGGGTTTGAGAAATGCGGGCTAGACCTGGAGCAAGCACCGCTCCTTGACGCTTGCGATGGAGGGCGAACCCGGAAGAGTAAGCAGAAATAAAGTGTTCGGCGACGCCGCGTCTTCGCCTCCATCGATCGATTTCGGCTTAAGAATCGATCGAGATAACAATAACATAGGAGTGCCCAGTTTCATCCTGTCGGGCGCGCCAGTCATAACGCATTGAAATCGCTTCATTTTCTCTTGCGACCCCAATCCGATTTGAGAACTCATGCATTTCATCAATCTTTTCAGCAGCTTGATAGAGGAGCAGTCCGGTGGACGGTTACTGCCGTAAGTACGATCAAAGCAGTGACAAGAAAGCGAAACCCAAGACTGTATCGCTGGCGATAGCGCCGAGCACGGGGCCCCTGACACAAAGCGCGATGTCGAGGCAAGCGGTGTAAGCGCCGATTGCGACGCCGCGGTTCTCCGGAGGTGCCCATCGGACGACTTCGATGCCGAGCCGCGATATGCACGCGCGTAGCCAAACCCGGTCAGCGCAGCGCCGATGGTCGCCACTACAATGTCGCTACCGAGTCCACTAACGCCAAGCCTGCAGTCTCGATCAGCACAAACCAGAGCGCGACGTGTGCGCCGCAGCGGCTTGGTGATTGATCGCGCGGCTGGCACAAGCGCAACTTATCTCCCGCATTCACCCTCTTGACGCTGCGGGGGCCTGTTCCCACGTCTGTTAGCACTCGGAGGCCTAGAGTGCCAAAGCACAGAAGCTCCAGGCGGCGGTCAACTGTGGGTTTCCGGTTAGACGAAGCAAGGAGGCAAACGATGGCTGTGTTTTCGGATCCAGTCGACGCGCTGCTGAATTTTCAGGCCGCTCTTGACGCGTTCCGCACGAGCAACTGGCTGGAGGCGGGCCCCAGCGGGGTCGGCGCCTATCCGGTGATGAACGTCTTTCGCAAGGGCGATGATTTCATCGTTATCGCCGAAGTGCCGGGCGTGACAAAATCCGACCTCGACGTGCAGGTGAAAGGGCGAACGCTTCGGCTCGCCGGCGTTAAATCCGTCTCCTACCCCGAAAAGGCGTCAGTCCATCGCCGCGAACGGCTCGCTGGGCGATTCGACCGCGCGGTCACCATGCCGATCGAGATCGATCCAGATGGCGTCAAGGCCGAATACCGCGACGGGATCCTGGCGCTCTTCCTGCCGCGCGCGGAGAGCGACAAGCCCAAGACCATCAAGGTGGCGTAATCCATGGCCAATCGATCGAAGGGGAAGGGAACTGACATGGCTGATAAGCAGGAAATGGCAGTGCGCGAGAAGAAGGAGATGGTCGCGAGGGAAGAGAAGACAGTCCCTGGCCGTCACTTCATCCCGGCGGCTGATATCTACGAGACCGAGGAGGCGCTCGCGGTCGTTCTGGAGATGCCGGGCGTTGAGAAGAAGGATCTCGAAGTTGCGCTTGAAAACGATGTGCTCAGGGTTGATGGCCGCATCGACTTCTCCAAGTACAGGGACATGGAGCCGGTCTATACCGAGTACAATATTGGGCACTATGCGCGCTCTTTCGCTCTTTCGAGCCATTTCGAACGCGACAAGATCAGCGCGAATCTCGAGGACGGTGTGCTTACCCTGACGTTCCCCAAGGCCAAGCACGCGCAACCGCGCAAAATTGCGATCGGTTGAGGCTGTAAATGCGCCGCTGCGCCCCGCGACCCATCGTTGCGGTGACCGCGGAGCGGGCATCACGATCACAGCGGAGCGGGGCGGTTGCCCCGCTCGCGCTAGTGACAGGATAATTGGGGTTAGTGCGAGGGCCGCGGTGCCATACCGGTGGTCGCGTATCCGGGATCATGAGCGCCGGCTTCGTCACGCGCCCGTTCCTATGTTGATGCACGCGTTGGGAGGGGAGGTCCCGTATGCGCGCTTATTTTCTCAAAGACGGTCGAATTCGCGAAGTCGCGACGCTGCCCGACGTGAGCGATGAAGAAGCTATCAAGCAGGCAAGAGCGCTATTTGAGAACAATGCCGCGGCTAAATACGATGGTTTCGAGGTTTGGAAAGGGGCTCGACACATTCACCGCGAGGGCCGCCCATTTGCCTTGGACGACGCCGCACCCAGTTGATGATGCACGGGCTCGCAATTGCTCACGCCCAGTCGAGACGCCGTCGCGACGCGCCACAGGCTTCGGAACATCGTTTCCTCCGTTTTGTTTAAGCACTTAGCGGGAGAATATGCCCACAGTGCCAGAAGAGAACGACAGAAGACCTGGCGACGACGCCTGGCGGCTGCAATTGCTTATCGACTCCGTCATCGACTACGCGATCTACATGATCGACCTCGACGGCCGCGTCGCGAGCTGGAATTCCGGCGCGGCGCGACTCAAGGGCTACAGCGCCGAGGAAATCATCGGGCAGCCGTTCGCTAAGTTCTTTACCTCCGAGGACCAGGCCGGAGAGTTTCCCCAGCAGGCGCTTGCCGCCGCGGCGCGGACCGGGCGATTCGAGTCCGAAGGCTGGCGAGTGCGCGCCGACGGCAGTCGGTTCTGGGCGTTGGGGGTGATCGACGCCGTGCGCGATCACCAGGGCAAGCTCATCGGGTTCGCCAAGGTCACGCGCGACATGACCGAGCGGCGGCTCGAGCAGAGCAGACTGCTTGAGAGCGAGCGCCGCTTCCGTCACCTGGTCGAGTCGGTGGTGGACTATGCGATCTTCCGGCTCGATAAGGACGGCCTGGTCGCCACCTGGAACCGTGGCGCCGAGCGCATCAAGGGCTATGCGGCGGACGAGATTATCGGCCGGCATTTCAGCGCGTTTTATACCGACGAGGATCGGGCTGCCGGGGTTCCCGCACGGATGCTTGAGACGGCCGCAAGCGAGGGAAGATTTGAGGCCGAGGGGTGGCGCGTGCGCCGGGACGGCGCCCGTTTCTGGGCCACTGCCGTCGTCGACCCGATCCGCAACGACGTCGGAGAAATCGTCGGATTCGCGACGGTCACGCGGGACATCACTGAGCGAGCGGAGACACAGCGAATCCTGCGCGAGACTCAGGAGCAGCTCGCCATGACCCAGCGGATGGAGGCGGTGGGCCAGCTCAGCGGCGGCATCGCCCATGACTTCAACAATCTGCTGATGATTATCATGGGCAACCTGGAGAGGGTGAGGCACGACGCCCATGAGCTGGGCACGGGCGCGGCAAAACTGCAGCGCTCGATTGCGAACGCGATGCGCGGCGCCCAGCGGGCAGCCACACTCACCCAGCGCCTGCTCGCCTTTTCACGGCGACAGCCCCTGAACCCAACGCTTCTCGATCTCAACAAATATCTCCCCAGCGTGGGCGATTTTCTGCAACGCGCGCTCGGGGAGACAATCGAAATCGAGGTCACTGGCGCGCCCGGGCTCTGGACCATCGATGTCGACGTTCCGCAGCTCGAAACGAGCCTTATCAACCTCGCGGTGAACGCCCGAGACGCGATGCCGAACGGCGGCAAGCTGACGGTGGAAGCCTCCAATCAGATGCTCGATCGCGATTACCGCCGCACCAATCCCGAGATCGTGCCTGGCCAGTATGCACTCATCTGCGTCAGCGACACTGGTCCCGGGATGACCTCGGATGTGCTTGCCCGCGCCTTCGAGCCCTTCTTTACCACCAAGGAGATCGGTCAGGGAACGGGTCTGGGGCTGAGCCAGGTCTACGGGTTCGTCAAGCAGTCTGGCGGACACGTGAAAATCTATAGCGAAGTCGCACATGGAACGACGGTGAAACTTTACTTCCCGCGCGCTCGCGGGCACGCTGCTGATATCGAGGACGATGGTGGCGTTTCACACGGCAGCGTCGACAGCGAAGTTGTTCTCGTGGTTGAGGACGACAAGGACCTGCGATGGTATCTGATCGAGGCGCTGCGGGACCTCGGCTACCGGACCATCGGCGCCCCGGACGCGGGCGGAGCGCTGACACTCCTTGAACAGGCGTCCACTAAGATCGACCTCATGCTGACAGACGTCATTATGCCGGGGATGAATGGCCGGGAGCTCTCGATGCGCGCGCGCGAACTGCGGCCGGGACTAAAGGTGCTGTTCATGTCCGGCTATTCGCGCAACGCCGTCGTGCACCATGGACGCGTCGATCTCGACGTGCAGCTCATTCAGAAACCCGTCTCCTTGCAAGATCTAACGGCTCGCATTCGTGATATGCTAGATCGGATCGTCTGACTCAGGGGCGCAGGAAGGGGCGTCCGACCGGTTCAACTATCGCCGTTCGGCGATGCCGCTTCGGTGCGATCGCAGACCTCCTTCGAGAAGCCCTCACGCTGCCGCCTTTACAAACCGGTCGATATAACAATGACATAAAAGTGCCCAGTTTCATCCTGTCGGGCGCTCCAAATTTCTTCAAGAAAAGCCATTGCTTAGAGCGGTCCTTCAGGACTGCTTTTTGCTTCCCCGCCCGGGCCTCGGAAACTAGGGAAGCAGGGGGGAAGCAACAGGAAGCGTGTCGTAGTGGGCGCGCGGCTACTTTCGGCATCTTAAGGCGTCCAATGTCGCGAGCCGGGTCGAGCAATGCGATCGCGCAACTGAGAGCCGGATTTG
>Ga0335072_10002930_pt1 | contig 26074 bp, 29 predicted proteins | sample Lox_Sample_21_FD_206725 | JGI IMG/M metagenome (GOLD analysis project Ga0335072, IMG submission 206725) | Soil microbial communities from Loxahatchee National Wildlife Refuge, Florida, United States - Lox_Sample_2.1 | ecosystem: Environmental > Terrestrial > Soil > Wetlands | place: USA...
ATCGAACGTGACATCAACCAATTATTCCTACCTCGCGGAACATAAGTCTCAAAGTTGGCTATAATGTCACCACCGCAGGCAACCAAAAGCTTCATTCCGCCTTGATACCCGGGATTTTGGTTGCCGTGCAGGAGCATTTTCAGCTGGACTGGGAACTCGCGCATCTTGCTGGTTTTTGCTCGATTCTTTCTTATTTTGATTGGAGAGCTGTCAATAGTTTTGCACAAAACACAACCATTCTCTGCAGCCTTCTTGAGGTCTTCGTAGCTGACATGGTGTGCGGTACCGCTGATGACCCCAGCCTGGAGGAGAGCCGGAACAGGAATCAGCTCGTCCACGTTGATATTGCTACAGACGCTGCATAGCATTTTGAACAATAATAAGGGCTTGTGGGCTTTGTTGACATGCAATAATAGAAGAGCAATTTTGCTTTATCAGGTCCAGGCTGGCATGCTGTCACGGAGATGCTTCTTTGTTTTCCGCCGTAGAAAAGTCCGTCCCTTGCGATCGAAGGTAAGCATAAAGTACACGGGTATTGGGTAGTTTAGGGCTCTTATTTCATGTTCTTGTTAAGAGCATAAACATGACCGCTTTCTAGTTTAGTATTTGCCCTAGTATTAGGCTCGCAAATGACGTTTCTGAGCGTCGTCGATGTGATCTTTGCAAATGATTAGGAATCTTTAATGATGCAGGGATCAGCCCGTAAACGCGGGATCTTTAGTAATTTGCGATTTACAGAAGCGAAATTGTGGATAGTCTGAGGCCTCTCGTATAGCGGGTACTAAGCCTACTCTATTTCTTCGTATTTAGCTAGGGACCCGCCCTGTCTTCTCGAGGGGCAGAAAATAGTCTACTGTTACATATAGGTTAACGGAAGACTGCTACTTTTTGAGGGGTATGCGTTAGCGTTCATGTGCGAAGGATTAGGCGGATTATATAGATTCGTAAATATTTTATTACTGGGGATGACTTCAATAGATTATTGAGCAGATGTGAAAAAGCTATAGCCTTGTTTCCTAAAAGCCTTACAGTGATGATAGTCTTGCTAGTTCTAAGACAGAATTGGTTAGCTTTATTTGAGGCTGGTACGGCTGTGGAATCCATCCGCTTCAGGGATGACAGGCTGTGGGCTGATCCAGTGGCAGGCAAACTGACAGTCGAATAGTCATACTCCCATGGAATCCCGGCGACTAGCTCCTCCACCTCTTTTCGGACTTCAGGTTAATTTTGTGGATTTTGCGCAGGGCTGACGGCTTTGGGATATTGCAATGTAGTATAACACGTGATATAGACTCCCAAATATAGTAGATTGAACTCTATAAAACTTGGGCATAGGGCCCACTACTTATAGACAAATACTACCCAAACAGCTGGAGTCGCATTGCTCTGTAGAGTAGGTTAAATACCTGTTTTGAGCTATATTCTGTATATGTAGGCGTTATTGATATTCGATATACATCAAAAGGGTTGCAACTACTATAATACTCTGGAAATAAGGCATGCCTGGAAGAGTACGCTACTGCGCAACATGCGACACGCTGACGGATACACAACACCTCAAAATTCGGCATTCACGGCGACCAATGGGCCAACGCCCGGGGGCCTCAACGGAGTTGTCGGCTGCGGCCCGGCCATGTTGGGAATCGGCGTCTTATGTTGATTTGCGGTGGACGCAGGTTAACCCTAACGACGATAATGGAGGCCGCTACCGACGATGCTGGCACATCCCGCACCAACGACAATAGTAATGGACGTTTAGAACCAGGGAGATTGGTTACGGAGGATCAATATCGTAGAGATTGACGAAGGGGCCTGGCTAAGTGCGAATCCGAAAAGGACGCTCATTGCTCTTGCATAATGATAAGAAATTTCAACTTATCGGAATGTTCAACTAACGAAGTAAGTAGGACATGCAATAGTCCAAATACCCAATCGATACTTTTTAACCACAACAACATTCTACGCCTCGCAAAATACTTAGAAGGCCTGACCTATACAAAGAAACTTTGCCGCCCTTGCTTCCTAGGACTCCTGTTCTTGTGAAACACCACCGCCTGTCCCTTCCATACTAGTCCCCTTAAACAATTGCCCCTATGGCTTCGGTTTCTCGGCCTTTATTTTCTTAATCTCATCTCATGCCACGAACTTCTCTATGAACTTGTCCATCACCTCTGCAGTAGCCTGCAATTGTGGTCCACCAATGATAGGTCCCACGACCTTCATCTCCTTTCTAAACAACTCTTCTGATACCTCCTGAACATCAGCGGCTTCGCTCAAGATAGCCATCGTCATCAACAATAGTCCGGCATCGTTGCTATCTTCGTTGGACCTCTTCGCATACATTTCTTCGTCGAGTTCTGTCTGTAATTTAATACGCACCAACCGCAGTAACTTACAACACGTGCGGACCAGTGATATGTAATCAATCTGGATTTGTTGAATAGGATCTGGCAGATATGACTTCGTATGCATGAGCAGTTGAATGGGTGTAAGCTGGTGATGATATCGCTGTCTAGACAGGGCCTTCGACTTCGATTTGGTAGTTGACTCTCCCTCTATCAGAGGTTGAAGTTGATACAAACATTGCTCCAGGCTTTTATCGTTCGAGAAGTACTGTCGAAAAATATTGGTTGCTTTTACATTCGCCATTTCCGGGCCGTTGAACTTCCCGGCTCTGAACACATCCTTCGACCCGAGCTTTCTATTCGTTCGACTATTTCTTGTGAGCTTGCTGGCGGACATTCCAAGCTGTAGGCAGAATCTCGAACAGAACTCTCTCTCATTCTCGGGAGCCTTGCCAGCAAACAACATTCCTATGTGCGTCTGGATCACAAATTCCATCTCCGGCCACTGTTTTTTGAGTAGACCTGTCTTGACAGTTGCATTGTATAGATGAGCAGTGCAGAAGATGACTTTATGGTGATTTTCGAAGAATACGCCTGCTGCTTCGATATCAAGATATAGCTCAAACAACCTGAAACCGCAGTATATAGGGTTGCATTTGTGTAGGAATGATTCCTCTTCGTTTGGCTTGATAGGCTGCAAGTTGAATTGTTTGGCCTTTTCTCTTAAATCTTTTAGCTCTTCATCCAGAATCTCGTTCCCAACGAGATCAGGCGGGATGCATCCTGCCAGTTCTGGCTTGTCGGCAATAGCCTCTTCATATGACTGGAAAAATCTTTGCGGTCCGTTCGGGTACTTTTCTCTAATCCAACTTTGTTTCATTTTCCCCATAATATCATGCTCAAGCATAGTGCAGTCTGACCAGAGTTTCATGACTATATCGTCACCATGTCCATGCCTCCATCGCTCACCATCAATGATCATAACGTCGTTTTCTACCCTGGCATGAAGATTCTCTCTAGACTTGACAGCAGTCTCTTGCAGCTGCTTCCATCCCTGTGAGATCTTGTCCCCGAGTATGTCTTGTATGTCGATCAAGACGCGACACGCAAATACGAACCATGTGCTGATCTCTCCTTTTACTCTCATTCTCTCATAGCCACGACTGAATTCATCCTGAGATGGCGCCTCGACAGACTGATATTCTTTAAAAGCTTTGGAACTATCGATCGACTTTGGCGTTGCTCCCTCTTGCATTTGTTTGCGCATCATTTCTGTTTTGCTTTTGAAGCTCAAGTCCATTAAGTACTGAGAAATGAATTCGTCCTCCTTCTCCATTTTCTGAATTTCTGGCAATTTCAGCATCTCTTGCTCAAAGAAATAGCTCATCCGAGCTGGAGGCACAGGTTGAGGATACTATGGTTTTGGATCAACAATCCGGCCTTACGTCGTCTCGATGGCAGTTCTTACCTCAATTTTTAAAGCCAGAAATTTCTCAAACTTCATAACCGATCGAGCAGTCGACAAGAAGATAAAATTATCGAACGGTGTAATGCGTAGTTGCTCATGGCGAGAAGGACTTTCATCTCTACCAAGAGACTCGGCGAAGAAGATCAACGATGCAAGCCTATGGTAAGACAGTTTGTCATCGCTGAATATAGATATCGTGAGCTCATGTTCTTCCCGTCGAACAAGGTCGAAAGCCCCGTTGGTGATAATTGCTGCGGTCATAAGATCTAGTTCTCCCTTCTTGAACTTCGCCCAAGTCTCATTCAAGAAGTCCTGCACGCGATGCAGGTCTTCGAAAAAGCAGAAGACGTCAAACATTGGGTCGAAGGAGTCATCGTAGTCCAGCTCAAACATATCAATCGTGGGAGTTGTTCCAGGCTTGGCTTTCTGCAACTTAGAGTCCGAAGTGGCAGACATTGCTTCGATTGCTACTGTTGTTTCTGCAGTGTCTTCCGTGTCATCCACTTGGAGACTGCTAAATCGATTACTTAGTCCGCTTAGATCGTGAAGTTTTCTGGAGCTCGATGCTTTCCGCGGCGTGGCTGCCATCTTCGGTCCCATCGTACCTGAGGGTTCATCTTTCGGTGAATAATCAGGCTTCAGAATCTTTAGAGTTTGCTCTAGTATTTCGATGAAATGGCGATGACCATCGGTGGATTGGCCATTGTCAATGCCGGTCCTCTCGAACCAGGTGGTGCATCGTTTACGTGCCTGAATTGCTCGCTCAACCACAAGCATGATCGCGTCAGGTATCTTAGTTTTTAGACTCTCCGACACCGCTTCTGCCTGTCGCAGAAGCTCCTGGGTCTTAACAGTATGCTTTAATATGGGGATGGGCACGGGCTCAGGAGCGAGATCTACACTCGTGCCTTTCTTTTTCTCTTCTCGTTTCTTTGCCTTCTTTTCGGCCTGTGCTCTTAGCTTCTCAGCCAATGTCAAGCTGCTTGCACTGCTAGTAGCAGTGGGAGATTTGGAAGTCAAAACAGGCTTTGGCGGGGAAGTAAGAGGTGCAGCAGCTGGCGGCGACTTGTACCCGCAAGCTGCAGCTGCTTTGGATAGCCATGTCGTAAAGACATTGGTGTCATTCTTGTACTGTTGATAGCTACCTACGAGACTGCTTGGAATCATTTTTGGGGTAGTGCGAGGAAGGTTCTTAGGCAAACGTTAAGTAACGAAGGTCTAAAGTATTTCACCGCTTCTTTGGTGAAGAAATCGCGTGATTACGCGTATTCTAGTCGCGTGTGCTGCACGACAGATGGAATAAATTTCGCGAAACCACTAAATCTGACTTTCAACTTTCACGCCAACCTAACATTCTAAATTCATTCGATATCACTATAGGAGACTGTACGATAGTTGATCTTGTACTGTACAAGGCCCAGATAGTCACTTGGTTCCAGGATGACAACAAGACTGCCGAAGAAATTATGCAGCTGCTTCCTTTGACTTGCACAATAGTTCAGGAGCCAGGATTTAAGTTGAGATTTGAGGAAGAGAGGTTTAGCGGTGGCGTTTTTAGGTGTCTTGGCATGTTCATGTTTCCTTTCTGGGCTGACGTTTGAACTGTTATGGATTTAATTAAATCCCACACAGACTTAAGAATCGATCCCAACAGTTACTAGAAAAGGTATAGTCGATGCTTCCAAGCCCAATGAACATCACCTTCGCATGAGACCAGATTTTCCGACAACTTCCAAATTTCGCCGCTAACACTAGAATGGAAATCAAAGCACACTAGACTTTTCGGGCCTAGTACCTGAATCCGGATTGTCTTGGAGGCAGACTTGAGTGGAGAACGGGAGAGGTCACGATAGAGTTCTGAAATCGCAAGGGTGTATATATTCTTTGAAAGCCGGATCAATTTGCTTTATATTAGCACCGTAAATATAGTATCTCCCGCTAGTCTTTCCGTCTACTCGCGGTAACGTGCATATTAGACTGCAAATGAATCCCATTACACTTGGACCGGAAAGGCTTCATAGGGTCCACAATCACCAGATCATAGGTCCTCACAATCTGCATCAACACATCAGTCAGCGTTATACATAGAATCCTCAACTTCCTCAGCTCCACATCTCATCGGGCCACATACCTCAGCAATAACCTTATTCAACTCGATCAGCGCTATCGTCCTCCCCAAACACCTATGCCTCCCATTCCCAAACAGCGTCCCCACCGCAGCCTCCATCCTCTCCAGCTGCTCAGGGCCCGCCTCAAGCCACCTCTCGGGCCTAAAGAGAGGCGCATCGGCCCCAAAAATGCCGACATCTCGCCTCAACCCCCACACACATTGCCCCACCTCGGTGCCGCCAGGGATGAATTTGCTGCCAATAACCCAGCCTTCGGGCGGGGCTTTCTTCACGCGCGTCCCAGTTAGAGGCGGCCACATCCTAAGGCCTTCCTTGATGACCGCCTGCAGGTACGGGATACTGCGTAGCGAGGCTTCCGGGATGAAGGGGGTTTCGCGCTGCTGCTGGGCTGCGGTGGCGTCGATGGCAGCGCGGAGTCGGTGCCATGAGGGTGGGTTGGTCATTAGGTAGAAGAGGGTGCAGCGGAGGGCAGTGGCGGTTGAATCTGCGCCGGCCATGCTGCGAGGTAGTTAATATCTTGGAGAGAAGATGGGGTGGAGAGAAGAGATACATCTGGAGCAGGCTTTCGGCCTCCGCTTCTTCGCGCGTTAGGCCTTTTTCGATGAAGGAGTCGAGCATGTCGTTTCTGTCGGGGGTTGAGCCAAGCTTCTCTTTCATGGCGAAGCGCTCTGTGACGATTTCTTTTGCGATGCTGGGGCTTCTGAGTATATCGCGTTATTTTAAGATTGATTGGACTTACCCCATGACCTTGCCCATACCAGTCTTGTCTTTTACAGTTGGCGCAACGAGGTACCTAAAAAAGGCTGTGCTGGTAATTGCGTTGATCCAAACATGGTTTAATTTCAGCTCCAGAATGGGGATGAACTCGTGACTTGTTTTGATGTAGTCGTACATATCCGTGCCAGAAGGTAAGCACCCAAAGGATTTGCCGAATGCGATCTTGGTGAGCACATCGACGGTGAAAAATTGGCCGACTGATGCCAAGTCAAAGGTTTGGTGCTCATCGATGAATTGAAAGAGGTTTTTGATTATGCCCTCGATGTCAGCTTCAAGGTGCGGATTTTCTTTCCCGGAATACTGTAAACTTTAGTAGCCATCTTTTGAACTATGCTAGAAAGCTGGTCATACTCCCTTCGTCATCTGATTCTTCAATTTATCATGTTTCGCATCATCCACAGTTGAGAAACAGCTATCATGACCAGGATCCAAAGCCATAGCAGGATACCAGCTGCCCTTCTTCCACGCCCGGTTTTCATTAATTGTCTTCCAGAAAACGACATTGTCAGTGATTAACAGATTCGGACCCAGACGGGCAATTGACTCAGGGCCACCATATTTCTCAATAACCTCGAGCGAAGTTTCGTGTAGGTCGCTGGCTAAGGTGTGCCTGAAGACCCACAGCTCGGAAAAGTTGGCGAGGAACGGGCCGTGGAAGTGACGAAGGCGCCAGTAGGTGTGGATCTTGGCCAAGACTAGCCAGGCAAGGAGGGCGATGGCAATTGGGATGCGCAGCTGGAGGGCAGAGCTCCAGACGTCGGCGAAGATTGTCATTTTTGCGACGAATGATGGGAATCACGGGGATAGAGGTGCAAGCGCACGTAGCTCAGTTTTTAATTGCAGGCACTGCATCTCGTACCACTAGCCGCACTATATACATCGGTAGGAAGAGATAAGAAGGAGGGGGTGGAAGAAACGAGTCGAGGACGTCGAAGCCACAGTCACTTACGAAATGTGTACGGGGCAAAGTGAGGGACTAGTAAGAGGGGGGGGACGGGTCGCCAAAATTACTCCACATTGCTACTTTCTTGCATTACAGTAAAATGTGTATAATACTTGGCTGTATTCGTTGTGGGCGTCAGGCGTCGGCGTCGGCGTCGGCATGTATAACATGTTCCCCGGGCATGTTCGCATGGATGGCTAAAGGGAACAAGGCATGATTGGCCATAATACGGCTTGCATGCAGGTAACAACCTCACTATACGAGGGGTTGTCGGGGCCTATTGTAGCCGAGTGCATGCTACTGTACTAATTACGTTAACCCCGACTTGAAGGCACAAACCAAAACCTATGAATGGTCGAATCACTCGCTTTGAAAAAGAATAAATATGGCGAACAATAGCGTGAACAGCACTACAGAATCAGTCGTTCTACTTCTGGGCTTTAAAATGTGCACTGCGTTTGTCATAATTGCCCTGCTGCATCCTTGTTTTCCTCTTTCCCGAATACCGTCTTCTCCATTTCATTATATCATACTACTGCTTCCTTAATCAATTGATCAATCGACTCTACCCTGCGAAAACAAGCTACCACACTCAGCTGCCCTATGTCCCACGATGAACTTGATCGCCCGTCTTCCCGACCGAGCTCCATTCACGACGATTCCGAGTCTACCGCACCCTCCGTGAATCCGTCACACATATCGCACATCTTCACAGACGCGACATCTGCAGATAATGACGACGACGACTCAGCATACGGCGGCGAGCTAATCGCACGCAGCACCTGTTCCATCACCTCGGCCGAATACCTTTTCGAGAAGCGCAATGGCCGAACATACCACACCTTCGGCGGCGACCGCAACGCCTACGTCCTCCCCAACGACGAGCTCGAAAAGGACCGCCTCGACATGCAGTTCTGGGCCATCCACGAAGCCTTCCGAGGCCACTACTTCTTCGCGCCCATCGGCCCCAGCCCCCAGGCCATCCTCGACGTCGGCACCGGCACCGGCACCTGGGCCATCGACGTCGGCGAGATGTTCCCCAGCGCCAGCGTCACCGGCACGGACCTGTCCCCCATCCAGCCCAGCTGGGTGCCGCCGAATGTGAGCTTCGAGCTGCATGATTGTACGGTGCGGCCGTGGGGGTTCTCGCCGAAATTCGACTTCATACATACGCAGTTGATTAATGGCTTTGCGGTGCGGGATGCAGGCTGGGAGGAGTTTTATAGGGAGTGCTATAGTAACTTGCGGCCCGGCGGGTGGGTTGAGAGTCAGGAATTCGACTTGAAATTTCGCAGCGATGATGGATCGATTCCGGAGCCCAGCGCGGTGCAGAAGTGGCTGCTGGCATGGAATGAGGGCGCGGGCGGTGGGTTTCGCACTAATGGGGCGAAGTTGGCGGCTGCCATGGCGAAGGCGGGATTCGTGGATGTTGCGGTGAAGAAGTTTAAGCTGCCGGTTGGGGTGTGGGATAAAAGCCTGTTGAATAGTGGCATGTTAAGTTTGACGGCCATGACGGAGCATATTGAGGGCTTGTCGAATCGGATTTTTATGGAGAATTTGGGTATGAGTCAGGAGGAGATGAAGGCTTATACGGATCCGGTGGTTAGGGAGTTTAGGACTAAGTCCGTGCATGGGTATTGGGATATGTGCGTTTCTGGGGCCTTTGGTAGGGAAGTGTTTGCTAATTTGTGTAGGTACGTCGTGTATGGGAGAAAACCGTCAACTTCAGCGGGGCCAGGGATGGAATCTGTAGAATCGTCGGAAGAGATTGTGGAACCACCTTGAAACGGGTACATGCTGAGGTAAAACTCCTACAACGCCTCTAAACTTGCCCTATCTGTAGGTCGATAATACCGAATTATCAGCAATGCTACATCGGGGCAAGGCTCAGCAACGGGTTTGCAAAGAGAAGGCTTGAACATGCTCAATTTCACCATAGAGGACGGCATTTTACATGAGCAACTAGGTACGGCGAGCTCAGGAGTGCTTTCCGTTAATTGGTAGATGATTCATAACGGAGCGGCTACAGCTTCAAGTAGATAAATGGGGTTTCTTGCCGAGAAACTCAGTGTGACTCATAGCAACCCCAATTGGAACCCCAATTTTCAAACTGCTCCAGGAGACAGCCTCCGAAAGCAAACTCAAAACGACAACAAAATATTTAAAAGCCCCATATCTCTACTTCCACTTGACTCAAAGCACAACAATATCGCCGAACCTCGCACCAAGATGTCGTCCCAATCCTGGACCGCCGTCGACCAATACCTAGCAGACACCCTCATCCCCAACGACCCAATCCTCGAGCAAGTTCTCCGCACCAACGAAGCCGCCGGCCTCCCTGCCTACGATGTCTCCCCCCTGCAAGGGAAATTCCTCTTCCTCCTCGCCAAGCTGTGCCACGCGCGGCGCATATTGGAGCTCGGGACCCTGGGCGGCTACAGTACTATCTGGCTAGCCCGGGCCCTGCCCACGGGCGGAAAGCTCGTCACGCTCGAGATTAATGCAGGCAACGCTCGTGTGGCGCGGGAGAATATTGAGCGGGCGGGACTGGAACATGTTGTGGACGTTAGGGTTGGGCCGGCGTTGCGGACGCTGGAGGACATGGCGCTTGAGGTGCAGGGGGAGGGGAAGTTTGATGTTGTGTTTATTGACGCGGATAAGCGTAATAATGTCGGGTATTTGGAGTGGGCGTTGAAGTTCTCCCGCAAGGGGACGCTAATTGTTGCGGATAATGTGGTGAGGGGCGGGGAAGTTGTGGATGGAGAGAGCAAGGATGAGAATGTAAGGGGTATGAGGAGCTTTTTGGACATGCTGGTGGCCGAAAAGAGGGTTGATGCTACAGCGTTGCAAACTGTGGGAACAAAAGGGTGGGATGGCTTTGTAATGGCTCTGGTGATTGAAGATATCGAGAATATCAATGATTCTTAGCAGGGGAGAATGGCTTAAGGCTGGCTCAATGGCCTCAGAAGCAAAGGTGATATTTAGGAAAATTTTGCTACATCTTTTGGGCATTACAAAGCAGGAGGTGCTTGAGGTTGGCAATATTCTCTACGTTAGTGAAAGCATGGACAGCGTATCTCCCTTGCATGGATGTAGATATGCCTATCTCCGGCCATACAACCTGTAGACACAATGTATATCGTAAAAACTTCCAAGAAGTCTAGTTATAGTCTAGGTAGCGCAACACTAGTCCACTGTATAAACACTCGTACATACGACGATGTTCTAAAAGCCTCCATAGCCCCTAAAAAATCACGTCTGCATCTATTTATAATCGTCACGCATCATCTATTTTCTCTTCCCCCAAACCTTGTCATCTGAACGCCCCTCTCAAAGCCTTCATCACAATCAGTATGTCCCCTCCCTTCAACATAAAATATCACGAGAACACTTACCTGCAATCTCGTCGCCCCATCTACAGCCTCGGCGCGCTCTTCGTCCGAGAACGCCCAAGCAGCGAGATCTTTCTTGTCCTGCTGAATCACTGCTATTCTCTACACACGGATATATCAGTCCTGATGCTTATCTCACCACAGAAATACACATGGCGGAGACGGGAGCAGGAATACCTCTTCAAATGAATTCTTAATACGGAATCGCACCGTTCGTACTTCTTTTGTTTGGCCCATGCGGTGGATCCGGCAGAGGGCTTGCTCTTCGATCATGGGGTTCCATTGGGGCTCGAGGAGGTAGGCGGTAGATGCGGCGGTGAGATCTAGTCTATATGGTTTTGTCAGTATTATGCTGAGGACATGAATGAGGGGAAGGGGAGAGGTTTGAGAGAGCATACCCGGTGCCACCACACGTTATAGAGACAAGGATCACTTGAATCGATTTATCTGCCTCGAATTTATGGATGGCTTCGTCGCGCTGGTCGCCGGATTGCTTGCCATCGATACGTGTGAAAGAGATGGAGGCGTCTTTGAGCAGTATTTCGATGAGGTCAAGCGTGAATGTCCAGTAAGAAAATACAACGCTGGAGGAATGTTAGCATTGACATAGCTACATATTCATTTGTGGAGCTCTTACCTCTTCTCACTCTCAGAACTTCGTTGCAGACTATATAGAAGAGCCTTTAACTTCGTTGAAGCTTCCTCGGGCTTCATCATTGAAAGTAGCTTTTCTGGCCGCGTCTCGGCTGACTCGGGTGCCCAAGAGACATCTACTTTCGGACACTTGGGCGTGCAGGAACAAGTTAGCACCTCCTGTCCTCCAACTTTTATTTGGATGCATGAACCGCATATCAACGTGAGGCACTTGAAGAGTGACGGCTTTGGGAGCTCGGAGTTTGCTGCTTCGCCTGTGCCTTCGGTGATGTTTTCTCCGCAGACTTGACAGATCGCTTGCCCGGCCTTGACCATCGTCTCAAAAGCCTTACTAGCGGTCTTGTGATTCCAGGGTTGATCTTGTGCCACTTCTATCATTGCTTTGTCTATAGATTTCCTCGAATGCGCCAGTCCATGGTTACATATAAGTCGCAGTTCGTTGAGCCATTGCAGGGCATTGAGGTATTGATTTGGCGCGACAGGGTTGTGAGCTAGAGCCTCGTCCATCTTTTGGATAGTGTTATGTTTTACTTGGTCATAGTATTCTCTTTCTTTGGGGCTGAGATCGAGGTAGCGAATTTCATCCTCGCGTTTAGGCAGGTCAATGACGGCTTTGGTCCTGCACAAAGAGATGTAATTGACTAGTTTTCTCATTCTCGATACATCTGGGTTCTCTTCCCTTAAGCACGGCTTCATAATCTCCGCTTCAAAAGTTTTCGGATTCGAGAATGGATGGATGTGAAGGTACTCGAGGAGACTGGCAAAGTCAGTAACTCGGTTTTGAATGGGAGTTCCGGTCATCGCCCAACGGCTCGTTGCCCGGACGGCACGGCAGGCCTGAGCCATTGACGTGGCTCGGTTTCGAATAGTGTGTGCTTGAGTAGATAAGTAATTTATTATTCTGCAGGAATAAGATCACATGCCTTCATCTAAAACTATGCGGTGCCATGCAAATGAGAAAAGTGTATCACCATATTTAGGATCCTTGTGCTTCTTCTGCTGGCTGACAAGAGTCTCATAAGTAGTTATCACAATATCATAAGTGCTAAATGATAGCGTTTTACGCTTTTGAGGTCCGTGAAATCGCATCCAGGTAAGTTTTCCACGTTTAAGGTGTCTATCAATTAGTCTCTGGCAAGGTTGTTGAAACATTAAGAGCCTTACCTGTTTAATTGAGTATCCCATGTTTTCAGTACTTGTGTCACGTTAGTTAATTATGTTACCATGCGTGTAATGTACTGGCCTACATGAATATGGAACAACAACCAATGTGGATTTCACGCGCCGGATGGTCCCTTGAGAAGTGAAAATGACCGGCTCCTTGCACTGCATTGAATTCAAAGCGATCAACGAGATCATAGTCAGTGATTTTCCAAGCCCCATCTTATCGGCGAGTAGACCCCCTCTAGATTCTGGCGGCTCGGAGCTCTGAGAGCTGCCGGTGATCATATTTGCGTATCTAATCAATGTCAACAGCTGATGGTGAAGTTTTCGGTGACATCTTACATGATTCCTCCTGTTTCGTCAGCTTCTTTCACCCAGAGATCCCCCTCGGAACCCTCAAATGTCCAAGATTGCTCTCTCTGCAGCATAAACGTGAGGGCTTTCTTTTGATGACTAGTAAAATTAGCCTTCTAGAAAACAGGACGAGTAATATTATTGCATATGCTTACGGGTAGAGCTCGGTACAAACAGCATTGGGCGCTTCCGTCAAGGAAAGATGGTCGTCTTTGCTTAGTTCGGAAAAGAGATCTTGTGGATTATCAAGCCCCTTGGTTTGACTCTCTGAAGTTTCAATAGCCAGTTCGGAAATCAGAATAATTTCCTCGGTCCTTGACAGGATGTGGGGGTTCCTGTAGGCGACATCTCGATCATTTTGCACGGGATCTTGCAGAAAGATTCCGCATTTAGTCAGATACTCACCAACTGGATCGCAGAGCTCCTCTGGGCCGTAAATTATGGCATTGATGAGGCTCTGGGACATTCGGGATCCTGACTTCTTAATCCCTTTCGTTTTTAAGATTGACCGCTTGCTGGTGTTTCGAGAGTACATCTGGATGAGTACGCCATTCTCGTCCAATAAATTCGCAAAAATCTTGGCTGTTCGTTCTTCCAATTTCCCAAACTCCCCTTCTTGGCCAGCACTGGAATGCTGTAATGAATTTGGTCGAACAAAATTTAGTGGTAGAGGCGCGGATTCGACAAGCAGAGAGCCCGATTGATTACAGTGCACGGGGATGTCTGCAATCTGTGTTGAGCAAAGTTAAATTCCGTAACAGCACAGTCAATGGATTTAGACATACCATGCCAAAACAGATAACAATAGGACACTGTGGCGGACTTTCTCCGACATCTACAGAATGCGCAAGCCCATCCACAGTTACTTCAGTGGCATCTTGAGGAAAAAGTCTCTGAGACTCATCGAAGTCGTCCTGGAAACTCGTGAAGAATGCAGCTGTAGTCTGCTCATAAAATGGTTGGCTTGTAAGTAGGCTATCTTGATCTTCGGAACGGTATGACTCATGGAAGATACGTGCGGTCGGCTCCTGATAACACAGGTTGCTGTCGTTTAGACTCGTGTTTGCAAAGTCAGAGCAACCCGAGTCTGTGAAAATCGTGTCATCATGGAGGATGTCCCTAACTGGGTCATACGCCGTATGAGGTGTCAGATCTGTAGTCAATGCTTCATTCGCTGGCCATAAGTGCAGGTCGGCTGGCCCAATCCGCTGTCGCTTGTGGCTACCTTGATCGCTGTCATGATAATTGTATGTGTATTCAACCATTTGAACCATTCTATTGATCATCGCGGTATTGACCCGAAGAATGCTTTCCGCGAAAATCAGGCTCCATCGAAATTTCAAGCCAATTTGGGTTGCTCTGAATGACAAATCATCAATCTGAAGGTGGACTACGATCGACAGGCTCACCGCTGCAACGAGGCTGCGCGTCGGGTAGCATACGCCGGGGCTGTGAATGGGGCTATGCAATCACATTGCATTATGCCGCATACTGTAACACCGTTGAAATTGAACCGCAGTTAACCAGTGCCAGTCATTATTCTTCGGTCGCTAGGTAGTTCTAAATGAAGTTACTAAATGGAAAGGCCAAGCTAACCACTCCCGGCGTCAATCGCAACCTGCAGATCTAGAAATTTAATCCTCCCTCGCCGTATCTTGGAATATTTCCGATGAGATCAAGGTCTGGATAGGTGACAAATTATATCACCTTACTGGGCATCGGAGAAGGTAATGCATTCGCAGCTATGTCCTGTCATTTGATTGAATTGGCTCGATAGAGTGGTATGTGCGACATTTCGGGCAAAAAAGGAGCCAACTACATTGCTTAAGTCGGCGCATTCCTGGCTTCCCTGCTGCGAAATTCAGTTACTCCACTGCAATGTTAGGCGGACGTCAATAAATGCTGTTGGACGAACTTCGGCCTCCAAACTCAAAAACTGGCGGGGTGAACTGCCATATGGATCTGCAAGAGATCTGCTAAAGAGTGTGGGATGAAATTGGGCTGTCGACAATATTTGACCTGGTTTGAAGGCTATGCCAACTAGAGGGCAATTAAATTACTATTATATCATGTGCAACGCCTAGCTCTCCAGTTTTAAATCTCGATGCAAACGCTAATTCTTGTCCATCTTCCATTACGCTATAGCCTCCAAATAGAACATCGGGTGAGATAATTATATACTTCTGATTCATGGTTAAGCTGCCTCAAGTCTCATGTTGGCGATTGTAAGTTGACGACGAGCGTCACCTAAATGTATTTTATGTAAAGTTACCGCTCATGAGATATGCTTTGGAGTTCATGATCTTAAATAGCTTAATGAAGAGCAGTAACCACAAAGCCTACAAAAATAAATAGGGTAAACAGAGAAAGAACCGGAATAACGGATGGACCAGTGACAGAGTCTGCTTCTCGTGCTCTTCCAAATACTATCGGGGATTTCCAGACGCTCTAAGGCTCCAGGATGCTGCCATTTCACTTTTTCCAGCCTCCAAATGGCGTTTCGTTTGGGCTACTATTTGCCGATTAGTCTCCCCGCAGTGCCGTAATAACCTATCCATGAAACCGGTTGAACCATGCGCAGCACTTCCACCTATCAAGTTTTCCACCAGTATACCTATCCCCAGCCCCCACCCCACCCTCAGCTTTGGGGCAGTGTAAACGCAGCTGCAGGAATGAAGAGGCGTGCAAGCTGGCGAGGCTCGGCGGTCTTTTACGAGCCCGCCTTTCCGGGATCTAAGGTCATATGTTTAAGATTCTCTACCTAAGGTCTCTCATGTTTTATTTCGAAGGGAATCAGCTAATGTCTGTAGCACATGGTGTTCGCCAGTTCTGCATCCAGATTCTCCATGTTTGTGATGAATATGCCCTGAAAAAGATGTACAACGTTGAGAAAGGCGTAAGGAAATCGACCAATCAGATAGTCTGCTTGACTTGTTTCCTATCATTCCCTAAATTTTGAGCTCTATTTTATCGGGCGTTCGTAAAATCGCATTCCGACCCAGCCTCCAAATTCTGAGCGATACTATCTAATTCTAGATCCATGTTAGCTGGAGATTGGTGCATGCAAGATGCACTACGCTAGAGAAAGCTCCCGCCAATCCTGGATAGATGTATACATACAGCAACATACCCAATATCCCTGACCTAGGCAGCTTCTACGCTTCGACACATTTCCTACAATAACTTTTGTGAAATCTGAGCTGCATTTCACGAGGCGAATACCTGTCCTCTAGAGCTATAGCTTCTAAAAAAAATGGCGGGGCGATCTTCAATTTTTCCGATGTGCGGGATCTAAACCTTAGCTAGCTACTTTTTAGCGTCATGAGAAGCTGACTACACACGGGAAGCTCCATCATTGCAATAAGGGCAACCTGCAGGGCTCATCACAAGGCACTCTACATAGTCCAGCGCTTCTTCAGCGATTTTGTACCCAATCGTGGTTACAGTGGGGCAAGGTTGGGGAACAGCTAGCCCCCAATAATGGGACGATGCAAGCCAAGTCTGCCTCGTTCAAGCGAAGATAGCAAAGCCTACGTACACATGTTGTCATCTATTCGAGTTTATGTTTCAAAGTGAAATGTTGTAGTCGGCAAAAAGCCTCGCCTGAATTTTCCCTAGTACCGCCTCCAAATATTGGGTTTGCAGATGTGGTGTGATTCGGCCCGGTTAATAGCTAGGCGATTTTCAAGGCATGACACATGCTGCCAGTCACGTTTCTGCAAATGAACCGAAATTCTGCATCGATTGCGATGTTTCAGTGCCCGATAAGAAATTCTGTCTCCTGAACTTATCGCAAGTAATTATTTTTATGAGGTTACTGTGTGATGTAAGCCTCCGGGGATAGCTGATCTTCTGATGACTTAAGCACGCAACACAATCATGCCTGAGCCGGCTACGCCTGAAGGGATAATTGAGAGTGCATTTCTCAAACTGAAGCAATCTGTCAGCAATGGCGATGCACTGGTTTTCCAATCCACCATATTGGAGGATGTCTGGAAGGCTGCGGAGGAGATAGAGCGTATCCAGAGGCAGAGAAAGTCACTACGCAATCTAAAAAGAATTGAGCCATTGCTGTTAGCCCTTGATAGATACTCTAAGCCGGTTGAGATATTGTGTAACGGCACTCCTTATCTACCTTGGGTCTGGGTAGGTTATGCAAGACCCTGTGTCGCGCTTCTGCTAACTTGATGTTTCTCGAGGCTCCTATAAAATTGATGCTTGAGGTATTGAATCCGGCTGTGATTGACATGATTCAGCACTAATATAAAAGCAGCTTGCTAGTGGCTATATCGGCATATTTGATAAGCTAGTGGATGCCTATGCTCAGATTGCTGAGGCTATGCCACAGTTTGATCGACTTGAAGGTGCTTTCAATGATGACCCGCGATTTCGCATGGTTCTCGCAATGGTATATAAGGATATAGTAGATTTCCACGGACGAGCTTACAAATTTTTCAGACGACGAGGTAAGCCAGTTTTCTACGAATTGAATGAAGTTGATTCTAAGAGGCCTCAATATAGCATGGCATTTATTTTTTGATTCATTATGGAAGTCTTTCGATTCTCGGTTCAGTGGTATTCTCGCAAGCCTTGCAAGACACAAAAAGCTTGTGACAAAGGAAGCTACTATAATCGATCTCATTGAAGCCCGTCAGTGGCGAGCGAAACAACAAGAAGACTTGGAAGCCCGCGAGAAACAGAGGTCTGATACTTATATCCATGATACAATTGCTTGGCTCAACATAGCGACAGAGCCTCAGGATGATGAGCTTGACCGGTTGCTCTCAAAAAGACTGGAGGGTACTTGTGAATGGATCTTCCGAAACGCAAAGATGAAAGCATGGAAAGATGATGCACATGGTGAACCGGTTCTCTGGGTCAAAGGAATTCCTGGCGCTGGTAAATCACTCAGTCACAACATCTAGAAGTGGCAAACTAACAATCTTGGAAGGTAAAACGATACTTTGCTCCTATCTCATTGAAAATATCCAGCGACAACGACACATAACGACTGCGTATTATATTTGTAATAGCTATACGAACGGTAAGAACCTTGCAGCTGAGGTAATGAGAAGCCTTACCCTGCAAGTGTTAAGACAGAACATGGAACTAGCAGCGTACGTCTTTGAAAATTATGCGAATAAAGGTTTTCCGCCATCTCTAGCGCATCTGAGGACTTTATTGAAGATCCTTCTTTCCACGATACCGACAACCCGTATCTGTATAGATGGTTTGGACGAGTACCCACCAGGCGAGCAGAGGTCAATTCTTCAAGAGCTCTTGGCTTTTGCCAAGCAATCGGGCACCTACTGTAGAATCCTATTTTCCAGTCGAGATGTTGACAACGTACGCAAGGCATTGCAAAACAAGCCTACAATATCGTTCAGAGATGAGAAAGATGCTCTTGACAAGGACATTCAAGCGTATGTGCATGGTGCTTTGGATGATGTAAGAGAGAAATTTAGATCCCATCCGCGTCTTTTGGATAATATAGAAAGCCGAATTATCGCTAAGGCAGATGGTAAGTCTTCCATGATATAATCGGCTTATCTAATCCTTTGTAGGTATGTTTTTGTGGGTACGACTGGTCATCATCAGCCTTGAGGCATGTTACAATATACAAGAGCTGGAAGAGAGTGTAGAGACTCTGCCAGAGGGCCTGGACCAAGCGTAAGAGGACCCAACATAGATTCCATACACCGAAAAAGCTGAAAGGGATAGATATGGACGAATCCTTCACCGTGTCATGAATGAACTCACCATCAGAGAGTCTGCTCGGGCCTTGATGATATTGGAGTGGTTAGCTTGCTCATTTCGGCCATTGAAAATCTACGAGATTCAAGATGGTATCACATTTAATCTTGATAACACTACTCTGAGCGACGAGACAAAATTGAAATCCGGTTTTGTGGACTTATGCAAACCACTAATCGAAGAAGGCCCAGGAAACACAGTAGACTTTGTCCACTATTCAGCCAAGGAGTAGGTTATCATACTTTAAATTACATGATATATCTTCTGAAAACTGTTTACTAGATACATTCTTCATCAAGCAAGCGGCCCCTTCCTGAGCTATGCGCATGCACACTACGATATTGCATTTTCTTGTGTAACATACCTAAACACCTCATCCTGCTTTCACAACCCAAATACTTCATTGGATTACATGAGAGTTCGTGTTTGTAAAGGATTCCACGGCTTACATCCATATGCAAATGAGTTCTGGCTTCAGCACCTGCTTCAATACGCCAAGTGCTTCGTCGACATTGACTATCCACATTACAGATTAGAGGCTGGACTTGAGGAACTCCTTACATTTTGGAAAAATGATCCAGGCAACGCTGCTAATAGCACCAAGTTGGATGATACTACAACCGCTGATAGTATCCTAAATCAAGTAGAGGCCTTAGCTGATGCACCGTGGCTTGAGAGAATGGGACTTGATCTTTTGACCTTTCGTGCATACTTAAGCCAAGAAAAGTTCGCCCATCTAAATGCGGATGGTAAGTCTGACCAGCCTATCTAATCGGTTCTTGAGTACCTACGCCTACTCTAGACAAGGTAATGGGCTCTTCGAAAGGATAATACTGACTTTCTTGCAGCGCTCGAAAAGCAGGAGCTCAAGCACGATCCAACGTACTTCAGTGAAACCAGTAAGCAATACCAAACTATTGTACGATTTCTGCTAGACTGTAAAATCGATAATCTACCTCCGGGGATTACACCGGGTATACTTGAGGACTTCAAGTCAATATATACCGACACGGCCTTCCTCTGCCGCTATCTCGAATGTCCCCGACATTCCAACGGTTTCAGCTCGGCCGAAGAACGAAACCAACACGAGAGCTCGCATGCAAAGCCTCTACGTTGCGCAGACTCCTCTTGCGAGTTCTTCACTCGCGGTTTCAACAGTAAAAGTGGCTTGCAGAAACATAATCGAAAATATCATCCCTTGCCCGAGGAGATTGATCCTCCTAAGTTCGAACCAAAGAAGGAAGAGCCGCTGCCGCCGCCATCACCATCACCGCTGCCTCCACCTCCCGTAATTCCGCCGGTTCAAGTGCCGAGACAAGAAACCCCGAAGCCAGCTCAGCCAATCTCGAAGCAAGTTGCACAGCCGCGGCCGGTTACGAAGCGGGTCAGTAGGGCCAAGAGGGGACTGCCAGTGCACAACTGTAGTCTTTGTCCGAAGATTTATTCTCGTGCAGAGGCTTTGAGGTAAGTTATCTAACATTTCCAACCTTCAAATGCCCCTTATTAATACTAGACACTCATTTTCAGGCGTCATCAACTCAGTCATGAACCACCCTCATTCTTCTGTGAGTACGGAGACTGCGATCGGGCATTCCATCGCCCTGATCTTCTCGCACGCCATCACAAGCGACAGTATGAGAACCCACTATCCTGCATTTGAATGAATACTGACTCAAGCTAGCGAAATGACCGTGGAGGTTCAAGCCGCTGCTACGGCATTGGTGGAGGTGGAAACTGTTACAACATCCCACGGAGAAGACGATGGCGACGAGAGCGATGAGGAGAGTGATTGTGAAGACATCTACGGAGGTGATGGAAGTGAGGGCAGTCCAGAGGACAACGATTATGAAAGCAACGAGGCAGAACTTCTCGATTAGTATGCAGGATGTGTTGCACATTTGGGCGGCTTATAGGAACAGGCTCATCAATTTAAACGTATTGTTGTAGAGAGCAATCTATCTATCCCCACGAGAATAGGGGGTTTTAAGGAGTTGTCTCTGAAATAGATTACATAAGGAAGGTTAATGAGTGTTCGCCTTAACCACGAGGCACTTAAGACATACAAGACTACAAATGAGAGAAAGGGAACGTTATATTCAACAGGATGTCTCAAAACTACAGATCTAGAATAGGAAGTTTTGTCCGAAATACACATCAGCCGCTCCCAAACATCTGACTGCTAGAGCAAAGGTTTATTAAGGACATCGGACGTTAATTTCAAGCAGCCCGGGTTCAGGACCGCATAACGCCGAGAATCGATGAGGTTGGAGGCCACAACAAGGTAGGAGCGCAGCCCTTTTATAAACATTGAAAACTGGAGGGCGCAAAATCTCAAAGATACGGGTACCCCCCTTGATCAGTGATCCCTATGATTGGTGTCTTGAATTGGTGACTGGAGAAAGAGACTAAACTTCTTTACTCCTCGGCTAAAATGCCTAATGCGCCTGCATGAATCAGCAGAATTGATTCGCTTGTGGTGTATGTTAACATCTAACAGCGCATGAATACGAATTTAGGGGTTAGAAGCTGTTCCTAGATGCATATCACACCATAGATATACTAGGACAAGAAGGTGCAATGTGATCTGTTTGCAAGCTGTCTTCTAGTGCTTCAATTGGGGGGCATTGCAAGATGCTTCAAATCCCTTCTCTGGGGCCAGCAGATTGGACTCGTAGTCTGTGAGCCTGCCAGCATCCGCTTCGGTGCGATGCTGGAACAAGCACTGTTGCTGAAAGTGGCGGATACTGTTGGATTACAGTCCGTTTTCTGACCCGGGCTTGCCAATTTCGAGGCCGAAACTACAGTCCTCAGACTGTTGATTAACGTAGAATCCGCCCAGAATTCCTCAAAAGTCAAGCAGCTTCCCTCATACCACAACTGTGAATGGTCAATTTTTGGTGCCTGGTATATAAGCATTCATAGCGTTGACATAGCTGCCGTTGATCCTAGTCAGCCTAACGCTTGCCAGATTGCAGGAGATCTTCCCAATAGAACACTTGCAAAGCTAGCCCTCCCTTAGCAGCGGAAATAAGGCCACAAAATCCCAAACTCGATTCTCTGTCTAGTTGGCAGATGATATCATTACGTTAAATTTTCCTGATATTTCATCTCATAGAAAGCCAAATTCCGTGACTATGACCCGGAGCGTGACCGCCTCCATCATGTTATTTTCATCCTTTTCGAAGATTCGGGCGAACGTTGTAGGCCAAAGAAAAAGTGAGGCTGTCGTAAGCGAGGCCAAGTCCTGCAGTTCCACCTTTAGGAAGCCTAAGATTGGCTCTTGGCTTAAATTTGGAGGCGGTTCCATTAACGCCACTTTTACGCCCGAGTATTTACTAGGACTCAAAATTCCGAAAACCGTTTGCATAAGAACATTCCAAGTTAGGCTGTGGTTGGCTCGCGTAACCAACGCCTTATTATTCCCCCCCTTCCTTACTTTCAAGACCTGCCTGTACAAGTCCTAATTGATTCTCGATTTACTCGAATTTCATAGCGCAAAACGTTTATTGCACATATGCAGAGTTATTTAGACACTGCTAAAAGGAGCGCCCAAATGAGTAGTGTTGTAAGGCTAGAATGCATTAAAGAAAACATGGCTGGCCGTCGACATGCCATCGGCCTGAAAGTTGGAGGCAGGAACTACAGATAAGGATTTACAGTAGGAGCACCGAATCCTCTGATGGTTCTTCCTAATCACCATTCAAGTCGAGTCTTAGTTGGTTCACATAGCAATCCTTTCGTCTACCCATTCAACACCGAAGAACGAGAAATAACGATATGCATCTAAAAGCCAGCCAAATCGTAAGGCACTGCCCCAAAAAAGAAAACCTACAAATGACCTTCAATGATATTGCGGACATGGGTAGTTCAATATGTACTACTAAGAGATCATGGATCGGTGGTGGAAATATAGTTTCTTTGATCAGATTTGTACGATTTTTGAAAAAATGATGAATCACTCTTTTAGGCTATATTAGTAACCAGCTCCCTGAAATTTTAGCAGGCGAAGACCCTAATAACCTAACTCTCCAGCTATGTCTGAGGCTACTTTGCTTCGTTATTCATCATTTTTGCAAACACCTATCGTACTATAATTAGATGCATAAAGTGGGAAAAGTATCATGGAATTTAAACTTTAATGAATTTACTTATTCCTTTTGAGAATTTCATCAGATGATTGACTGAAACTTGTGTTTTCGATACAAATATGTCCAGCGGTACTACAGCATGTGCAGGGTAGTCGACAACCACAAGCTCATGCTCGAAACCCATGCTAGTAAAATGGCCGGGGGTTGAAACGCACACAGCTGCAAATCAAGAAGGAAATTGGAGGCCAAAACCTGGATAACCCGGGCACCACGGGTAGATAAAGGGCACAAAATCCTCGAGAGCCCTATCAGATAACGTATCTTTCCAAGGCCGTGATTGGCTGGCGTGGCAGGCTTTCTCTTACATGCGGCAGGTAATGCACCCGCACACAGGGAGCGAAACTTTGATGCTGACATGATTGGCTCGGCCTTTACTTGCCAGGAGTCATACCTTCCTAAAAGTTGGAGGCCAATTCTTAACCACTCTCACCGCGTTTTAACGATAATCGTCGGTTCTGATCCCCGCTCCCTAGCGGTCGGCGAAAGCAAGTGGGACGCGAAAGCGAGTAAATTTTTTTGTGGATAGCCGAGCCCCCTGATTTGTATGGAAACTCTATCTTTTCACAAACTGCAAGTCTCCATTGTGACATACTTTCCTGAAAATGAAGCCTACCGACCAATATAAAGCCTCTCTTTCTAATACGACAGCTTTTAAGCACGAAAACCCTGAAGAAAAGTCTATTACGGCTGCCTGAATCTACAGTGTTAACGATAGCACAGTCCGAACAATCCTACTTCGAGAGCGACAACATAGTGGAGCAGCTGTTAAGCATGAAGGTCATAATAAGATACTGTTAGATATACAAGTTGAAGCTATATATAAGTATGTGGAGGACTTATACCTTTCTGGATATGGCGCAACGAAAGCTATAGTTTATGCTGCAGTTAGCTGTCTAAGAGCCAACTAGGTTCCTATGAAAGATCCACCGACCTAGCAGTAGTTTCAAGTATTTATAAAGAACCACCCTGACCTCTTTCGAACACTGCAGACAAAAGCTATTGCACGAGTACGTGTTAGTGCTATAGATGTAGAAGAGGTAAAAGATTGGTTTTATAGCTTTCATACCTTTTGTAAAGAGCATGATATCGAAGCTGGAGATATGTTAAATTTCGACGAAGCTGGCTTCCAAGTTGGTGTTGCTCCTAGAGAAGAAATTGTAGTACTAGCATATGTATATAAGGTTAGTGTATTACTTTTAGTATATAATAAGACATACTAATATACTTAGTTATATACTGCTACTACAAAGGATTGAAAGTCACTTACTATAATTAAAACTATAGTGGCAAATGGAACTACAATCCTACTAGTTATAATTATACAAGGCAAACAGCATATAGAGAACTAGTACTTAGAGAAACTCGAAAAAGGTGTACGAGTAGTATTGTCAAACTCTAAATATACAAATAAAGAGATATTACTAATACTATTTAACTATATCATCTTGCATACAAATGCTAGTATCAACAAGCTTATAAAAGTACTTTTAATAGACCAACACAGAAGCCATATGGATTCAAACTTTATAATTAAAGCAACAGCATCAAATATACATCTGTATCCTTTTCCTAGTTATCTAACTTATATGTTGCAACTACTTGACGTAGGCGTATTCCAGCCTTACAAATACTAGTATAAGAAAGCGGTTTAACACGCAATATGCAACCTCGACTTAGACTACAACATAGCTTCTTTTATATAGGACTTAACGGAAATACAAGCAGAAACATTTAAGAAGGGAATAATTCACTATGCCTTTTAAAAGGCTGGTATATAGCCAATTAGCTGTAAAGCAGCTCTTGCAAAGATAAAGATATACGCTCTACTAGAGGCTCTAGTTGAATTGCCAACTCTTCCTTAAACGCCAACACGATTCCAGCATGCTGAATATGGTTTGCTGCATTAAAAAGAGAAGGTTGCAGAGAAGCTGAGCAGCCCTTCTCGCAAATCATTTGACTCTTAGGCCTGTAGAACAGAAAAACTCCTTGCAGGTAGAGAGCTTACCGTGCTCCAGCATAATGCACTTGCAATAAAGGTGTAGAACCAGCAAAAAGCGAAGTACCAAAACTGAAATGTACTGCAAAAGAACGGAGTCTTAACTGCTGAAGATGCTTGGGCAAAGAAAGCAGCTGACAGTGCAAAGAAGCAGGCTATACTAGATAAGAGGAGAGCAACTCTAATACGGGTAACACGGAATAAGATCAAAAATAATTGGAAGACTCGAGGAATTGCAGCTTGAAAGCAGGAAAGAGAAAGAAAGAAGACAGTTGAGGCCCTATAAAAGGCTAAACAGCATGTGCCAATTGATCTGCTTCAGATTATTCCTAACCCTGAGCTCTCTATCACTAAAGCTGACATTAATCTGCAACTTCGAGAGGCACTGATCTCAACTACAGCTGCAATAGATCTAGATCTAGATGCTGCTCTTCTAAAAATAGAGACAATGGGTAGTAGTGTTGATATAGAAGTAGAGGCTGATCAATTGGCGTCACAGACAGATTATGTGTCACTTTTAGGCTTGGATAATGGGGACATAGATTGGAACTATCTAGATGCAGATGAAGATGCAGACATAAATCTATTTTAATATATATTCATGCTATGCGATAAGGTTGTGGTATAAATTTGTATGGTGAGCCCATCTTCGGCTATGCGAAGCGTCCCACTTGCTTTCGCGTCCCACTTGCTTTCGCCGACCGCTAGGGAGCGGGGATCAGAACCGACGATTAATCATCGAAACCTTTCGTGCTCAGAATCCTCGACATTCCTCTCTAAGAAGTTAATCGAGCTCGATGTGTGATTGTATGAAATCTTGACCTCATAAAATCGCGATGGAACATATGGAGAATTCAAGACAGTCTCACTAAAGTTTCAAGTTGAAATTTATTTGTGGTCAGCTTTTGACTATCACGTGTGGCAATCACCATGTCAAGCTCTTCGTATCT
>Ga0335072_10002931_pt1 | contig 26062 bp, 19 predicted proteins | sample Lox_Sample_21_FD_206725 | JGI IMG/M metagenome (GOLD analysis project Ga0335072, IMG submission 206725) | Soil microbial communities from Loxahatchee National Wildlife Refuge, Florida, United States - Lox_Sample_2.1 | ecosystem: Environmental > Terrestrial > Soil > Wetlands | place: USA...
CGGCATGCGGCGCACCGGGCTGGCCCCCGGGACCGAGGGCGAGCGCGACCCGGCGCAGGTCCGGCTGGCGATCGAGGCGATCCGCGCCATGCTGCCGTTGCTCGAGCAGTCGGCGCCGGATCAGGTTGCCGCGATTCGGGACGCGGTGTCCCAGCTGCAGATGGCGTACGTGAGGATCGGCGGGGGACCGGTCAGTCCCGCGGATGCTCCGGAAACCGGTGCAGGAGGATCCGGTGGGGTGCCGGGGGCCGGCGAGCCACCGGCTCAGGAGCCTCCGCCCAAGCCCGGCGAGGCCGGCCCCGCGCAGCGCAGCGGCCGCCTCTGGGTGCCCGGCCAGTAGCCTGAAGAACCGGTCGACGGTCGGACGCGTGTTCGCCTGGGGGGGACGTTCCGTCTCCCCAACCGCTAGAATTTCCGCTCTCCGGGCCTCCGCTCGACCAGCACGGGTGGCGGCCCTTTTCCAGTTGTGTTGGCTGCGCTTGCTCGCGCCCTCTCTCTAATTCAGACCTTCCCCGGAGGATCTTCTTGTCCAGCTTTCTGACGCACCATGGCGTGCTGATCGCGCTCATCTGCGCCGGCGCCGCTGTGGCGTACGGCGTCCTCACCTCGCGCGCGCTGCTCGCGCTGTCGCCCGGCAACGAGACGATGCGATCGATTTCCGCCGCCGTGCAGGAGGGCGCGCGTGCATACCTGAACCGCCAGTACACGACGATCGCCGGGGTCGGCGTGATCCTGTTCATCGTCCTGATCCCGATCCAGAACATCCGTGTCGCGATCGGATTCGCGATCGGGGGTGTGCTGTCCGCATCGGCCGGCTATATCGGGATGAACGTGTCGGTCCGCGCCAACGCGCGCGTCGCGGAATCGGCGCGCAGCGGCGTCTCGCGCGCGCTCGAGGTCGCGTTCCGCGGCGGGGCGGTGACCGGACTGCTCGTCGTCGGTCTCGCCCTGCTGGGCGTCGCCGGGTACTACGGGATCCTCACCTGGATCGCCGGGGAGAGCCAGAAGGAGGCCGTGGACGCACTGATCGGGCTCGGCTTCGGCGGATCGCTGATCTCGGTGTTCGCCCGCCTCGGCGGCGGCATCTTCACCAAGGCCGCCGACGTCGGAGCCGACCTCGTCGGCAAGATCGAGGCCGGAATCCCCGAAGACGACCCCCGCAACCCCGCGGTGATCGCGGACAACGTCGGCGACAACGTCGGCGACTGCGCGGGCATGGCCGCCGACCTGTTCGAGACCTACGCCGTGACCGCGGTCGCGGTCATGCTGCTCGGGGTCCTGCTGTTCAGCCAGCAGTCGGCCGTCGCCCTGTATCCGCTCGTGCTCGGGGCGGTCTCGATCGTCGCGTCGATCATCGGCACGTTCGCGGTCAAATCGCGCGCCGGCAACGTCGAGCGCGCGCTCTACCAGGGACTGATCACCTCGGGCGTGCTCGCCGCGCTCGCGTTCCTCCCAATCACGTATTGGATGATGAAGGACCTCACGTTCAAGGCGACCGGCGTCGCCGCGCCGCACTGGTGGAAGTACTACCTGTGCGCGCTGATCGGGATCGGCGTGACCGCGTGCCTGTTCGTGATCACCGACTACTTCACCTCGACCCGCTTCGCTCCGGTGAAGAGCACAGCGCGCGCTTCGCAGACCGGCCACGCGACGAACATCATCCAGGGACTCGCCCAGGGGTACCAGTCGACGGCGCCGCCCGCGATCGTGCTCGCGCTCGGGATCCTGGGCGCGTGGAAGCTGGGCGGCGGCGGGACCACCGGGATCTACGGCATCGGCGTCGCCGTCATGGCGCAGCTGTCGCTCACCGGCCTGATCGTGGCGCTCGACGCGTTCGGCCCGATCACCGACAACGCCGGCGGGATCGCGGAGATGGCCAACCTTCCCGAGGAGGTCCGGAACGTCACCGACCCGCTCGACGCGGTCGGCAACACGACCAAGGCCGTCACCAAGGGATACGCGATCGGCTCGGCCGGGCTGGCCGCGCTCGTGTTGTTCAACGCGTTCGAGACCGAGGTGGCCGACGCCGGAAAGCATCCGGACTTCTCGATCGGCAACCCGGCGGTGCTGATCGGGCTGCTGATCGGCGGGATGATGGTCTATCTGTTCGCCTCGCTGGCGATGGAGGCGGTCGGCCGCGCCGGCGGCGCGGTGGTGGAAGAGGTGCGCCGGCAGTTCCGCGAGAAGCCGGGGATCATGGAGGGCACCGAGCAGCCCGAGTACGGGGCCGCGGTCGGGCTCGTGACCCGCGCCGCGCAGCGCGAGATGATCCTGCCCGCGCTGATCCCGATCCTGATCCCGTTCATCGTCGGCCTGATCAGCATCGAGGCGCTCGGCGGCCTGCTGATCGGCGTGATCGTCGTCGGCCTGTTCGTCGCGATCTCGATGACCTCGGGCGGCGGCGCGTGGGACAACGCGAAGAAGCTGATCGAGGACGGCGCGTTCGGCGGGAAGGGCTCCGAAGCCCACGCCGCGGCGGTCACCGGCGACACCGTCGGCGACCCCTACAAGGACACGGCCGGGCCGGCGATCAACCCGATGATCAAGGTCGCCAACATCGTCGCGCTGCTGATCATCCCGATCATCACCTGAGCCTCGGAGCCGCCCCGCTCGAGGGCCGGCCGCGCCACGCGCGGGCCTCGTGCGGGGCGCCTCGAAATGTCATGACACATGCCTTGCCAACCGCGGCGAGAATAGGACGCGGATTCCCGAAAACCTCTCTACAGTGGGGGACGGAATGCTGATCGTGATCGTTGGCTGTGGGCGCGTTGGCTCCGCGATCGCCAAGCGCTCGCTCGACGCCGGGCACGAGGTATCGGTGCTCGACAGCGATCCGCTGTCGCACGAGCGGCTCGACAAGGATCAGCTGACGACCTGGGAGGACGCGGGTGGCCGCTTCACCGTGAGCACGGCGCTCGAGATCGACGGGCTGATCGAGGCGGGGATCGAGCAGGCCGACGTGTTCGTGGCCTCCACCTCCGGGGACAACACGAACCTCGTGATCGCGCAGATCGCCCAGCGGCGGTTCAAGGTCAAGCGCGTGGTCGTCCGCGTCGCCGACCCGGGTCGGGCCGCGTGGTACGCCGAGCAGGGTCTGCTGACGATCTGCCCGACGCAGGTGGCGATCGACGAGGCTTCACGGGTGGTGCTGGCATGAGGGGGTTCACATGTACGTGATCATCGCCGGCGCCGGCAAGGTCGGCTGGAACCTCGCGCGCGAGCTGATCGCCAAGGAGCGCGAGGTGACCCTGATCGAGTCCGACCACGCCCGCTACCGCGTCGTCGAAGAGGAGCTCGAGCACGCGGTCCAGTACGGGGATGCGACCGAGCTGTGGGTGCTCGAGCGCGCCGGAATCCAGCGCGCGGACCTGGTGATCGCGGTCACCGGCGACGACGAAGACAACATCCTGATCTGCCAGATGGCCAAGGAGAAGTACGGGGTACAGCGGATCGTCGCCCGGGTCAACAACCCGCGCAACCTCCAGCACTTCCGGCTGCTCGACGTCCAGCCCGCGGTGTCCGCGACCGATCTGATCCTGCGACTGATCGAGCACGAGGTGCCCGAGTACGGGCTCGTCCAGCTGCTCGCGCTCGAGGACGAGCATCTCGAGATCATCGAGCTCGAGGTCGGGCAGGGGTCGGTGGCGGCGGGCAGGCGCGTGCAGGACGTGGTGTTGCCCGACGGGTCGCTGATCATCTCGGTCCTGCGCGGCGGCGCCGGGTTCGTGCCGAAAGCCGACTCGGTGATCCAGCCGGGCGATCAGGTGCTTCTGATCCTCGATCCGGGTCTCGAATCCGAGATCACGCCGCAGTTCGCTCCGAACGGCGCGAGCCCCGGCGCGTGATGGCGGACCGCCTGGAACGTCGGGTCGACTACGCACTGATCGGAGGCGGTCTGGCCGCCGGCAACTGCGCGCGGTGGCTGCGCGAGTCCGGCGCCGACGGGACGATCCTGCTGATCGGGCGCGAGTCCGACCTGCCCTACAACCGGCCGCCGTGCTCGAAGGGATATCTGCAGGACAAGGAGTCGCGGGCCGAGACGCTGTTCCGGCCGCCCGAGTGGTACGAGGAGCAGAACATCGAGGCGCTCACGCGGGTGTCAGCGACCCGGCTTGACCTGTCGAACCGGACCGTGGCCCTCTCCAACAAGCAGGAAGTGAGCTTCGACAAGGCGCTGATCGCGACCGGGGCGATGGTGCGCCGGGTGTCGGTCCCGGGCGCGGAGCTCGAGGGCATCCACTACCTGCGCACGTTCGGCAACAGCGACGCGATCCGCGAGGACGCCGCCGGCAAGCGCGTGGTGCTGATCGGCGGCTCCTACATCGCCACCGAGGTCGCCGCGTCGCTGACCGAGCTCGGGAGCTCGTGCTCACTCGTGATGCTCGAGCCGGTCGCGCTCAGCCGCGGCTTCGGCGAGCAGGCGGGGCGGTTCTTCCAGCAGCGTCTCGAGGAGCATGGCGTGGAGGTGTTCGGCGACGACGAGCTCGACAGCTTCGACGGCACGGGTGGCCGTGTGACCGGGGTCGTGACCAAGCGCGGGCGCCGGATCGCGGCCGACGTCGTGGTCGTCGGCGTGGGCGCGGTCCCGGACGTCAGGTTGTCGCGAACCGCCGGGCTCGAGATCGGCGACCTCGGTGGCGTCGTCGTCGATTCCCGTCTGCAGACCTCGGTGCCGGGGATCTTCGCCGCCGGCGACATCGCCGAGTACGAGAGCGTCGTGCACGGCGGCCGCTCGCACCGGATCGAGCACTGGGACGTGGCCTTCAACCAGGGAAAGACCGCGGCGCTCAACATGCTCGGCAAGGATCAGCCCCACGACGTTGTGCCCTACTTCTTCTCCGACCTGTCCGATTGGGCCTCGCTCGAGTACGTCGGCCCGGCCGCCCGGTGGGACCAGGAGGTCGTTCGCGGCTCGATCGACGACGGCGAATTCACGATCTTCTACCTCGACGACGGGCGCGTGGCGGCGGCGCTGACCGTCGGCCGGTCGGACGACCTCGAGCACGCGGGCCGGCTGCTGAGCTCGAGCGCCGGGGTGCAACATCGCGTGCACGAGCTCGAGGACCTCTCGAGCGACCTCGCCGCGTTTTAGGGCTCGCGTCGTGAGCCCTTGGCCAAGCCGCCACAGAACCCGTGCGCGGCTGCAATGGTCGGCGCCTGACGACCTATACTCGCCCTCGAGGTCTCAACAGCCCCGCATAGCACTGGGGAATGGTGTAATGGCAGCACGCGACGCTCTGGACGTCGAAGTTGGGGTTCGAGTCCCTGTTCCCCAGTTGAAGCTCCACGCTGGCTCACGTCGCCGTGGGCGCGCGCAGGCGCTGTGGTAGGTTGCCCGGAGGGACCGGGTCCCGTCCACGCTCAGCGCTGAGGGAGGCGCATGATGCAACGTTCTCGCGATCGCCGATCCGGTTGTCGATCGAGGTGGGGGGCCTCTGCTCGTAGGCGGTTGGCGGCCGTAGCCGTCGCGGTCGGATTCGCGGCGGCAACTAGTCTCGCGGGACTTCCGGCCTCGGCTCAGGCCCAGACCGACTGCCCGTGGATGAACGCGAACCAGCCGATCGGGCAGCGCGTGGCCGAGGTCATGAGCACGATGACGCTCGACCAGGAAGACTTCCTCGTCGAGGGTCACGGCACAGCCAACGAGCCGCCGACCTCCGGGGGGAACCCGTACGTGTTCTGGATGCCGGGCATCACGCTTTCGTGCGGCTCGATCCCGGCGCTCGGGGAGGAAGACGGACCGGCCGGGGTGGCCGACGGCCTCAGCGGAGTGACGCAGCTTCCCGCCGGCGTCGGCCTGGCGGCCACGTTCGACCCGTCGCTGGCGTCGCAGTACGGCCAGGTGATCGGCTCTGAGGAATGGGGCAAGGGAGCGGCGGTAAACCTTGGGCCGACGATCAACATCGACCGAGACCCGCGGTGGGGCCGGTCGTTCGAGACGTTCACCGAGGATCCGTTCCTGAACGCCTCGCTGGCCACGAACGAGATCGACGGTGTCCAGAGCACCGGCGAGATGTCCCAGGTCAAGCACTTCGCCGCGTACAACCAGGAGACCAACCGCAATACGCCGGCCGACAACGTGATCATCGATCAGCGAACCCTGAACGAGATCTACTTCCCGGCCTTCCAGGCCGCGGTGCAGCAGTCGAAGGCGGGCTCGGTGATGTGTTCGTACGCGGTGGTGAACGGTGACTTCGCGTGTCAGAGCCCCTTCCTGATGAACCAGACGCTCGACCAGGAGTGGGGTTACCCCGGCTTCGTCACCTCCGACTACGGTGCGCTTCATGACACGATCGGAGGCGCGCTCGGCGGGCTCGACCAGGAGCAGCCGTTCAACACCTACTTCGGCCCGACCCTGAACCCGCCCGCTCTCGAGGCCGACGTCGAGAACGGCACGATCCCGCGCGCGGTGATCAACACGATGGTGCAGCGGATCCTGACCGAGATGTTCCGCTTCAACCTGTTCACCAGCCCGCCGACCGGGAACCCGTTCTCGACGGTGACCAGCACGGCCAACCAGGCCGTCGGCAACGATGTCGCCGAGACGTCGGCGACGCTGTTGAAGAACGCGTCGCACGCGTTGCCGTTGCCGGCCAAGAACGCGGGCTACGTGGCGGTGATTGGCCCGGCCGCGTCGACGCAGCCGATCTACGGCGGCGGCGGAAGCGCGTACGTGAACCCGTCGCAGACCGTCACCCCGCTCGCGGGGATCCTGGCCACGGCCGGCTCGGGTTCGTTCATTCACTACCAGCCGGGGTTGCCCACCGATGCGTCGCTGGCGGCGATCCCGTCCGCGGACCTGTCGCCGGCGTTCCAGCCGATCACCTCGTTCAACAACTTTGGACAGGTGTACACGGGAACGCTCACCGCTCCGGAGTCGGGTACGTACGTGCTCGCGATCACCAACGACTGCGGGTGCTACACCCCCGAATACCTGACGCTCGACGGCAAGCAGCTGATCTCCGATCCGAGCACGCCTCCGGTGCACACGTATTCGGTGGCGGTGAACCTGACCCAGGGCGAGCAGTACACGCTGTCGGTCGGTGGGGCGCTCATCAGTTCGCTCACTTGGGCCAAGCCGAGCGACCTGGCTTCGTCGATGGCACCGGCTATCGCCGCGGCCAAGTTGGCGAAGACCGCGGTCGTCGTCGTGTCCGACGACACCGAGTCCGAGGCCACCGACCGGCTCAGCCTGAACCTGCCCTCGGCGCAGGATGAGCTGATCTCGGCAGTCGCGGCCGTCAACCCGAACACGGTGGTCGTGGTCGACGCGGGCGCGCCGATCGCGATGCCGTGGCTGGACCAGGTCAACTCGGTGCTCGACGCGTGGTATCCCGGCCAGTCGAACGGGACCGCGCTCGCGGACGTGCTGTTCGGCAAGTCCGACCCGAGCGGCCACCTGCCGGTGACGTTCCCGACCGGCCTCTCGGAGGTCCCGGCCTCGACAACGGCGCAGTTCCCCGGGATGAACAACGAGGTCCAGTACTCCGAGGGCATCGACGTCGGGTACCGGTGGTACGACTCGCAGCACCTCACGCCGATGTTCCCGTTCGGCTTCGGTCTGTCCTACACGCGGTTCGCGTTCAGCGGTCTGCGCGTCGACCGGAGCACGGTTGACGGCGTCCACGACGTCCACGTGTCGGCCACGGTCACGAACGTCGGGAAGTCAGCCGGCGCGGACGTGGCCCAGCTCTATCTGGGCGATCCGGCGTCGACCGGCGAGCCACCAAGGCAGCTGGTCGGGTTCCAGCGCGTCAAGCTGGGCCCGGGGCAGTCGGCGCGGGTGCAGTTCACGATCACCCCGCGGGACGCCTCGTGGTGGGATGACGGGGCTGGAGGTTGGACCGAGCAGCGCGGGCTGTATCGCGTCTACGTCGGCGACTCGTCGGCCTTGGCCAACCTGCCGCTGCGCAACGCGTTCGAGGTGACCCAAACCCCGGGTGGCCGGCAGGTCGCGGTCACGTCCCCGAGCACGATGACGCCCGGCAAGCCCGCGCGCGTCACGGTGACGCTGACCGCCGGCGGCGACGAGACGCTCCAGAACGTCCGCCTGGCCCTCCAGCTTCCCGATGGTTGGACGGCCCGGCACGGCGGGCAGAAGGTGCTCCCCGTCGTCAAGCCGAGGCGGGCGGTCGCCGTGACGTTCGTCGTCACGCCGCCGAGCTGGGCTCCGTCGACGAACTCCGTGGTGCACGCCACGGCGGACCTCGGTCCGGACGCTCAGCGAGAAGCCGGCACGACGGTGACGGTGAGCTGACTCAGGGTGTAGTGGGCGGCAGCCGGTTCTGGTACTCCTGAACCGCTGCCGCCCCGCACACCGTGGCGGGCGCGCCGCCGGTCGCCGCGCAGATCTCGGCCGTCAGCAGCTCGGCCGTGCCGTCGAGTGTCTGCCCGGAGGGGGCGTTTGGGCGCGACAGCGTGCCGGCCATCCGTCTCCAGCTCAGCCCGTTGGCCACGCGCTCGGACGCCGGCGAGCCCTCGTCGGCGAACCGGTTCGCGATGTCGACGAACGGGAGGGGTCGCGGAACCTTGCTCGACGGCGCGCCGATCGCGAACGCGAGGTACGGGCTCCCGTAGCCCGAGCCGTCGAACGTGAACCCCCGGATGATCGGACGCCGGGTCGTGGCCGACTGACTCAGGTGCAGGTTTGCGAACGTCCCGAACTGCGACAGCGCCTCGACGACCGCCCAGCTGTCGAGCGCGCAGGCGGCGCAGCTATCGGGGGCGACGAGCACCAGCTCGGGCTTGCCTCCCCGCGTGAGCGGCGGCTGGTTCTGTACCGCGTGAACGCCTTTCAGCGAGATCCGATCGGTGGCGAGGGCGGATTCGGCAGCGGCGGCAGACGCGGTTGCCGGGACGTTCTCCGCCGGTGTCGACACGAGCGGGGTCAGCGCGCCGAACGCGTCGACCCAGGCGGCGCCGTACTGCTCGGCCGCGAGGTCGACATCGGCCGTCTCGGCCCAGCGGTCGCCCGAGAGCACCATGCCGTCGGCCCGCTCGAGCAGGCCGGCGCCACCGGCGGCCTCGGTGATCACGCGCTCGGCCAGACGGCGGTCGGCGGCGAGGATCAGGGTCTCTGCTCGCGTCACGGCGGTGGGCGGCGCGGGAGAAGCGAGTTCCGGCTCGAGCTCGATCAGTGCGCTCCGCGTGTCCGCGAACACGGCTCGGCCGGCGGGCGGAGTAACGATGTCACTCGGGTCGACCCACAGCGGCGCGGCGGTCGCAGCGCCGAGCTCCCGGTATGCGGCGGCCTCGTTCGTCAGCCCGTGGAGCCCCGCCCGCGCGTTCTGGAGCGCGGGGAGTGGCGCGGGGATGACGGACCCCGCCTTCGCGGCCGGCGCCAGTGCGGCCGAGACGAAGATCGCCACGACCAACGCTCGCGCGCGCACCATCACGGACCTCAGCTCGGGTCGACGAACTCCGCCGGCTGCTTGGCGAGGCCCGCGGTCACGGCCGCGAGCTGGTTGGGCGTCCCGAGCAGGCCGAGCTGGATGTCGGCCTCGAGCCGCAGCGTCTCCTCGGTCGACCCGGTCCACGACTCGTCGAACAGCCGCTTCATACCGCGGACGGCGTCCGGTGACCGGGACGCGATCTCGGCCGCCAGCTCCCGGGCGGCGGCGAGCGGATCGTCGGCGAGGTGGGTGACCAGCCCGAGCGCGTGGGCGTCGCTGCCGCTGATCATGCGCCCGGTGTAGGCGAGCTCCTTGGCGACGTCGATCCCGACCAGCCGCGGGAGCGTGCGCGTGATCGCCATGTCCGGGATCAGCCCCCACTTGACCTCGAGCACCGCCATCCGCGCGTCCGGAGTGGCGAATCTGATGTCGGTGGCGAGCGCGATCTGGAGGCCGCCGCCGAGGCAGTGGCCGTGAATCGCCGCGATCACCGGCACCGGCACCTCCAGCCAGCCGTGCGCGGCCTTCTGGAACCAGTTGGGGACGGGTCCGTGCAGCGGGTCCATCAGCGCGTCAGACCCGGGCTGGTTGGCCATCACGCCGGCGACGTCCAGTCCCGAGCAGAAGCTCGGTCCCTCGCCGTGGAGCACGACCGCCCGTACGCCGGGCTCTGAGGCGACGCGCGCGGCGGCGGCGGTGATCGCGTCGAACATGGCGACGTCCAGCGCGTTGTGCTTCTCGGGGCGGGTGAGGGTCACGGTCGCGACGTGGTCGGAAACGTCGATCGCGACGCGCTCCTCAGTCTGAATAGTCATGCCCGGGAACACTATCCATCGGCGTTACCGGGTCGCCGACCCGGATCGCTCCCGGCTCGAGCACCCGGCCGTAGACGCCGAACGCCAGCGGCTCGGTCGTGTCGAGATCGAGGCGATAGCTGCCGAGCATCTTGAGCGTGGGCAGGTCGACTACGCCCGTGTCCGGATCGCGGGTGGTGATCACGCAGCGCCCCACGTGGCCTCCGAACTCGACCTTCGCCTCCCCGAGCCGGACCTCGCGGCCGACCCAGTGGTCCTCGGCGTGGGCCTCGACGCCATCGATCTCGATCAGCATCCGGAACCGGCGTACGTCGATTTCGCGCCCGTCGCCGTTCCGAGCATCCCCGAGGCGTTCCAGCGATGCCCGTGAGATCAGCGACACCGCGCCCTCCGAGCCCCGGTCGACGGCGGTATCGCCCGCCTCGACGAGCCGCAGATCCCGCCCCAGGCATTCGCTGAGCGCGGCCGACCATGGACCGTCGACCAGGTGGCCTGTCGCAGCGCGGGAGAAGAACTTCGTGATGACCTGATTCCCGAGCGCGACCTCGTCCTCGATGACCCGTCCGTCCGGGAGCTCGAGGCGCAATGTGCGGTCCGTGTCCGAGTAGTCGGCGATCACCCGCTGGAGCTCGCCCACGCGCTTGCTGTTGACCAACTCGTCCCGGTCGTCGATCAGATAGAAGCGGCGGTTCTCGCGCACGCCGGACCGGTCGAGCGTGATCGTGTCGACGGCCCGCAGGCGGGTGGCCTTGACGGATGCGATCGCGAGTGCGGTGACGACCGGCATGATCTAGAGCGTACGGGTGGGAGGCCGAGACTACGCGGCGGAGGCCTGCTCGGCCCAGTCGCGGTAGAGCTGCCAGTAGCGCCCCTGCGCCTCGAGCAACTCGTCGTGAGTGCCGTCCTCGACGACCTGTCCGTGCTCGAGCACGAGGATTCGCCCGGCGTGGCGGATCGTCGACAGCCGGTGGGCGATCACGATCGCGGTCCGCCCCGCGACCAGCCGGCGCAGGCCCTGCTCGATCAGGCTCTCGGTGTGGACGTCGACGTTCGAGGTGGCCTCGTCCAGTACGAGGATGCGCGGATCGGCTACGAGGGCGCGGGCAAAAGCCACGAGCTGTCGCTGCCCGGCCGACAGCTGGACACCGCGCTCGCCGATCTGCGAGTCGTAGCCGTCGTCGAGTTCCTCGATGAACGTGTCGGCTCCGACGGCGTGCGCGGCGGTCCGGATCTCTTCGTCGGTCGCGTCGGGGCGGCCGAACGAGATGTTCTCGCGGATCGTGCCGCTGAACAGGAATCCCTCCTGGGGAACGATCCCCATCTGCGACCGGAGCGACTCGGCCGTGACGGCGCGCAGGTCGTGGCCGTCGACGAGCACCGCGCCGTCGGTCGGGTCGTAGAACCGCGACACGAGCTTGGCGAACGTGGACTTGCCGGCGCCGGTCTCGCCGACCAGCGCGACCGTCTGGCCCGGCGGGATCACAAGGTCGATGTCGCGGAGCGCGTACGCGGCCCGGTCGTCGTCGCTCGATCCGTACCGGAACGACACCCCGTCGAAGCGGATCTCACCCCGGACCCGAGGCAGCGGCGTCGCGCCGGGGGCGTCGGCGAGATCGGGCTCCTCGTCCAGCAGGTCGAAGATCTTGTCGAGCGCCGCCATCCCCGACTGATAGGTCGTGTACAGCTGCGACAGCTGCTGGATCGGGTCGAAGAAGTTGTTGAGCGCGGCGATGAACGCGAACACCACGCCGGTCGAGGTGTGTCCGTTGATCGCCTCGATCCCACCGACGATGAGGATCTCGACCGTGACGATCGCCGACAGGAACTCGACGGCGGGGAAGTACGCCGCGTTCAGGTTCACGGTCGTCATGTTCGCGGCGCGGTTCTCGTCGTTGAGCTCACGGAACCGCTTGATGTGCGCCCGCTCCTGCCCGAACGCCCGGACCACGCGGATCCCCGACAGGGTCTCCTGCAGGTAGCCGGTGATCGCGGCGATCTTCTCGCGGGTGAGGCGGTAGGCGTCGGCGGATGCGATCCGGAACGCGAACGCCCCGATCGCCAGGATCGGCAGCACGAGGAACGTGAGCAGCGCCAGATGCGGGTCGAGCACGAACAGGATCACGACGACGCCGATCAGCGTCAGTCCGGACTGGATCAGCGTCGCCAACCCGTCCTCGACGAGCTGGTCGAGCGCCTCGACGTCGTTGGTGATCCGAGAGATGATCACCCCCGTCCGGTTGCGCGAATAGAAGCTGATCGACAGCCGCTGCAGATGCGTGAACAGGCGGATCCGCAGATCCTGGAGCGCCCGCTGGCCGACCCATCCGACCAGATACGTCTGTGCGTAAGACGCGACCGCGTACACGACCGCTGAGAGCAGGAACAGGCCCACGATCACGTCGAGCGCGCCGACGTCGTGCTTCTGGATGCCCTGGTCGATCGCGAGCTTCGCCAGCGGCGCCGGGGCCAGCGCGGCGGCGGTCGCGGCCACGAGCGAGACGAACATCGCGAGCACGCGCCACTTGTACGGCGCCAGCAGCTCGATCAGCCCGCGGACCTTGCGCCCGCGGCCGCGGGAGCGCTCGAGACGCCCGCGGATGTCGGCCAGGCGGCTCACAGTCCCACCGCCCCGAGCGTCTTGCGCGTCATGAACACCTGGTCCGGCATGCCCTTCTCGACTATCTCGCGGTACAGCGGCGACTCCTCGAGCAGCTCGTCATGGGTCCCGTGCGCCGCGACCTCGCCGTGCTCGAGCACGACGATCTCATCGGCGAGCGCGATCGTCGACAGACGGTGCGCGATCACGAACGTGGTCCGCCCGGCCATCACCTCGGCGAGCCCCCGCTTGATCTCCTGCTCGGTCGAGGCGTCGACCGAGGAGGTGGCGTCGTCGAGCACGAGGATCCGGGGGTCGGCGAGCACCGCGCGGGCGATCGCGATGCGCTGGCGCTGGCCGCCCGACAGGGTCAGGCCGCGCTCGCCGACGAGCGTCTCGTACCCGTTGGGGAGAGCCTCGATGAAGGTCGCCGCCTGCGCGACCTCCGCCGCCCGCTCGACCTCCTCGCGCGTCGCGTCGGGCCGCGCGTAGGCGATGTTGTCGTGGATCGTGGCCGAGAACAGGAACGGGTCGTCGGTGACCAGCGCGACCGCCTTGCGCAGGCTGTCCAGGGCGACCGCGCGAACGTTGGCGCCGTCGATCCGGACCGACCCTTCGGTCGCCTCGTAGAGCCGCGGCAGCAGCGACACCAGCGCCGTCTTGCCGGAGCCCATCGCGCCCACGAGCGCCACCGTCCGGCCGGGCGCGATCTCGAGGTCGATGTGCTTGAGCGCGGGGTGGGCGGCGCCGTCGAAGGTCAGGCTGACATCGCGCAGCGACACGCGCCCGGGACCTTCCGGCAGCGCCGGCGCGTTCTCCGGGCTGGTGATTCGCGGCGCGCGGTCGAGCACCTGGAAGATGCGGGCGCCCGAGGCGGTCGCGCGCTGGGCGGCGCTCAGCATGTAACCGAGCGTCCGCATCGGCGAGATCAGCATCAGCAGATACGCGTAGAAGGCGGTGAACTGCCCGATCGAGAGCGATCCGTGGATCACGTCCCGGCCGCCGACGAGCAGGATCAGCGCCAGACCCAGATTGGGGAGGAAGCTGATCAGCGGCGTGTACCGCGCCTGGATCAGGTTCGCGACCATCTGCTGGTCGAACACCCGCGCGACCGAGTGCTCGAAGCGAGTGAGCTGCCGATCCTCCTGCGCGAACGCTTTGACGACGCGAACGCCGGACACGTTCTCCTCGGCCTCCGCGGTCAGCTCGGCGATCCGCTGCTGCGCCTCCTGGAGCGCCGGCCGCGACCGGCGACCGTACGCCCACGCGATCACGACCACGAACGGCACCGGGGCCAGCGCCAACGCCGCCAGCGGCGGCTGGAGCACGAACATCGCGACCGCGGCCAGCGCGATCGTCAGGATCGACTGGGCGATGAAGATCAGCCCGTAGCCGAGGAAGAAGCGCACCGCCTGCAGGTCCACGGTGGCGCGCGACATCAGCTGGCCCGTCTGCTGGCGGTCGAAGAACGCGAGCTCGAGCGACTGGAGCGCGCCGTACAACCGGTCGCGCAGATCGACCTCGACGGCCAGCGACACCCGGCCGGCGACGAGTCGCCTCGCCGCGCTCAACCCCAGGCGCGCCAGGCCGGCCACGATGATCGCGATCGCCCAATAGATCAGCTGATCGCGGTGCCCCTTGCCGATCGCGTCGATGGCTCGGCCGGTCAGGTACGGGATCAGGACCGTCGCGCCCATCGCGCCGCCGGCAAGGGCAAACGACCACCGGACTCCCGCCTTATAGGGGCGGAGGAAACCGAGCAGTCGTCTGAAGATGAGCATACTATACAAAGTATAGTGGGTCGGGCAGGTGGGTGCGCCGCGGCATGGGCGCGGACTCGCCCCGGCCCGGCTCCTCAGCTCACGCGGTGGTCGTCGCGGCGGAGCGCGTCGGTGAAGCGCTTGGGCACGGCCGCGCTCTCGCCCTCTTCCCACAGCGTGATCACGACGAGCTCGCCGCCGTCGGGCCGGCAGACGTACACGACGTCGCGGCGCTGCAGGTCGCGGATGAGGACGGCGCCGCCCGACCCTGGCTCGACCCGGCCGGCGGCATGGGCGCGGGACACGCGGGAGGCGATCTCGGTCTTCTCGTCGAGCGTTCCCCGCACGCGCTGGCGGAAACGCTCGGCGGCGTGATCTGTGACGGCGACGAGCATGGTCGGCGGTAAGGCTGCGCCTGACGATAGACGGCGCGTCGGTTCGAACTTGAACGTCAGCTTTGGGGTGTGTTACATCACGGCCATGCAACTCGTGCGGGAGCGAGAGCGCATAGTGGCGGCTGCGCGCCGTCTTGCCGGCGACGGCCAGGTGACCGGCACCGCCGGCAACGTGTCCGAACGCGCCGGCGAGCTCGTCGCGGTGACGCCGACCGGCGGCGCGCTCGGCAGCCTGACGCCCGAACAGGTCGCGGTCGTCGATCTCGACGGCGAGCAGGTCGACGGGGAACTCCGCCCGACGTCCGAGCTCGGGCTGCATCTGGGGGTCTACCGGCGCTACGGCGCCGGCGCGGTCGTGCACACGCACCCTCCGTACGCGACGACGCTGTCGTGCGTGCTCGACGAGCTGCCGGTCGTGCACTACCAGCTGCTCGCGCTCGGCGGTCCGGTCCGCGTGGCGCCGTACGCCACGTTCGGCACCGACGAGCTCGCCGAGGCGACGCTCGACGCGCTCCGGGACCGCGCCGCCGCGCTGATGGCGAGCCACGGCGCGATCGTCCACGGGCCCGACCTCGACGCGGCGATGGCGCAATCGGCGCTGCTCGAATGGGGCTGCGCGCTGTACTGGCGGGCGGCCGCGATCGGGACGCCGCGCGCGCTCGACCCCGAGCAGCGGTTGGCGGTCGTGAACGCGGTGATTGAGCGCGGCTACGGGACCACGCAGACGCGAGCCGGGTGACCGAACCGATGAAAGTGATCACGCTGGGCGTGCACGTCGTCGACGTGCTCGTCCGCCCCGTCGAGGAGATCCCGGCGGGGCAGGGCGGCCAGCTCGTGGAGCAGATCCGGATCACTCCCGCCGGCCCCGCCGGGGGCACCGCGGTCACGCTCGCGAAGCTCGGCGCGCACGTCCGCAGCGCCGGCGCGCTCGGCGATGACGCGCTCGGCGACGTGATCCTCGACCTGCTGGGCCGGTTCGGCGTCGACGCGTCGCTGCTCGTTCGCCGCGACGGCGTCCAGACGTCGGCGAGCGTGCTGCCGATCCGCCCCGACGGGTCGCGCCCGGCCTTCCACGTGATCGGCGCGAACGCCACGTACACCGCCGCCGACGCGCCGCTCGACGCGATCTCGGGCTGCGCGTACCTGCACCTGGGCGCGCCCGAGTTCATGGGTGGCGAAGAGGCCGCGAAGATCCTCGCGTTCGCCCGCGCGCACGGGGTCGTGACCTCTGCCGACATCCTCGCCCCCGGCGAGCAGGCGGCCGCGATCCTCGACTGGATCGCGCCGGCGTTCCCTCACCTCGACTACCTGCTGCCCAACGACGAGCAAGTGCTCGCGCTCAGCGGCAAGCGAGACCTGGTCACCGGCTGCCGCGCGCTGCTCGGCCGCGGCGTCGGGTGCGTGGCCGCGACGTGCGGCGCCGACGGCGCGGTCGTCGTCGACGGGGACGGGTCGCCGGAGCGCGTGCCCGCGTTCGCGGTCGACGTCGTCGACACGACCGGCTGCGGCGACGCCTTCTCGGCGGGCTTCCTCCGCGGGCTGGCGCTCGGACGCTCGCGCCGCGACGCCGCCGTGCTCGGGTGCGCGGTGGCGGGGCTCGTCGCGGGGGGACTCGGCTCTGACCACGGCGACTTCGATCTGGACGCGGCCGATGCACTGATCAACCACTCGAATAAGGCGGTCTCGAGATGAACGACGAACAGCACTCGATCACCCGGCGACGATTCGTCGCGGGGACGCTCGTCACCGGCGCCACGGCGGTCTGGCCGGCGGCCGCCGAGGCGGCCAAGCGGAAGGCCGGGCACAAGCCCAAGACCAAGCACAAGCGACGCCACGCGAAGGCCGGGCACAGGTCCGACGTGGTCATCGTCGGCGCCGGGTTCGCCGGGTTGACCGCCGCCCGGCTGGTGGCGGCTGCCGGACATTCGGTGACGGTGCTCGAGGCACGGGACCGCGTCGGCGGCCGGGCCTGGAATCACGACCTCGGCGGCGGGCAGGTGTCAGAGCGCGGCGCCACGTTCGTCGGACCGACCCAGGACCACATCCTCGCGCTCGCCGACGCCGTCGGCGTCGGGACGTTCGACACCTACGACACCGGCGACGACCTGTACGTCAACAACGTCGACAACCCGCTTGGGCTGATCGGTCCGATGCGCTACAGCGACACCGGCCCGCTCGGGACGGCGCCGCCGGACCCGACGATCGCGGCGGAGCTCGTCGAGGTGGTCCAGCAGCTCGATCAGATGTCGACCGAGGTGGCGGTCGATGCGCCGTGGACCGCCTCGAACGCCGCGAGCTGGGACGGCCAGACGCTCCAGAGCTGGATCGACGCCAACAGCGTCACGCCGCGCTTCCAGGCGCTGGTGCCCGCCGCCACCCGGCCGATCTTCGGCGCCGAGCCCCGCGAGCTGTCGCTGCTGTTCGTGCTGTTCTACATCGCCGCGTCTGGCAACGAGCAGAACCCGGGCACGTTCGAGCGCAACTTCGACACCCGCAACGGGGCGCAGCAGTCGCGATTCACCGGCGGCACGCAGTTGGTCGCCGAGCGCGTCGCCGCGGCGCTGGGCGATCGCGTGCTGCTGAGCTCCCCGGTCCGGAAGATCGTGACCGACAAGGGGGGAGCGGTCGTCCACTCGGACAAGCTGACGGTCACCGCCAAGCAGGTGATCGTCGCGACCCCGCCCGTGCTCGCGGGGGCCATTCACTACGAGCCGGCGCTCCCGTCCGCGCGTGCCCAGCTGATCCAGCGCTATCCGCAGGGGACGCTCACCAAGGTGGCGGCGGTCTATCGGACGCCGTTCTGGCGCGCGAACGGACTCACCGGCGCCGCGCTCGACACCGGCGGCCCGGTCAGCGCCTCGTTCGACGACTCGCCCCCGAGCGGGTCGCCCGGCGTGCTGTTCGGGTTCGTCGGCGGCGACAACGCCCGCAGCTACAACTCGATGTCAGCCTCCGCGCGCCAGGCGGCGGTGGTCAACCAGTACGTCTCGTGGTTCGGCTCCCAGGCGGCCAGCCCGATCGCCTATTTCGACACGGTCTGGTCCGAGGAGGTGTGGACCCGCGGCTGCCCGGTCGGGATCCCCTCACTCGGCACGCTGCTCGCCTACGGCCCGTTGATCCGCCAGCCGGTGGGGCGCCTCCACTGGGCCGGGACCGAGACGTCGACGTACTGGAACGGCTACATGGATGGCGCGGTCCGGTCCGGCGAGCGCGCGGCGTCCGAGGTCCTGTCGGCGCTCTAGAGCGACCGTTCGTCACCTGCGCCTAGAACATCCGTCCAGTCCACTGGTCGGCGCGCGCCGGCTGGGTAGGCAATTAGTGGCGCACTAAGGAGGTAGAGGAGTCGAGGGGAGGTCCAAGCGCTCGTTGGCGCGTGGTCGGGGAACCGCGCGCCAACGAGCGGCGCCGCCGCGCGGCGGCGTTCATCACCCAGGCGCCGGGGCCGGGAAGCACGCAGTTAACCCAAGTGCTGGAACTTGGAGGAATCAAATGTCAGTACGCAAACTCGGGCTCGTCGTCGCGATGGCGTTCGCGGCGCTGCTCGTCGTCCCAGTCGCTGCCGGCGCCCAGACCGCACCGGCCGAGATGGCCGCCACATCGCTGGCGCGCATCCCGGTCACGGGCACAACCCACGGCGGCAAGGCGTTCGCGGGGCACTTCGACGTGTCCCACTTCGCCACCCGCAACGGCAAGGCGTACGCCGTCGGGACGCTCACCGGGAAGGTGGGCCACCGGACCGTCAAGCGCTCGGACGTCGCGATCCCCGCCTCGGTCGAAAGCGGGAGCGTCCTGCCCGGAGTGGCCAGGACGGCGGCCGCGACGTGTCCGGTCCTGCATCTGGACCTCGGACCGCTGAACCTGAACCTGCTCGGGCTCACGGTCCACCTCAATCAGGTGGTGCTCGACATCACCGCGGTTCCCGGCGCCGGCAATCTGCTGGGCAACCTGCTCTGCTCGGTGGCGGGCCTCCTGAACCAGCCTTCGCTGGCCTCACAGGAGGTCTCGGCGCTGCTGAACATCGTCCAGCAGCTGCTGAACGTCCCCGCGTTGCAAGGCCTGTAGCCGCGCATCGGGGGCGGCGCTGGACCGGGCCTGAGCCGAACGCGACCCGCCGGGCACGGACGCCCGGCGGACCGGTATTGCGGCAACGGCCCGCTCGGCATCCATGCCTCGCCTAACGGGCCTGCCGCAATTTCATCGGAGGACGCCGAGCGAAGCGACGCCCATCCCAATCGCCATCCCAATCGCCATCCCCATCCCCGTCCCCGTCCCCGTCCCCGTCCCCACGATGCACCGGATTCCAGGGAGGACAACTCCTCACTCGCCACGCCCTTCGCGGTGAATGTTGGTTCAGCCACCCCTGGTGGGGCCAACTGCACACTGACGACGCGCGAGAGAGCGAATGAGGAGTTGACCGGGCCGCGGCGTGAGGCCGATCGCTCCGGAGGCGAGGTGGGAGCCGGCCCGCCAAGCTGACGGAGGAGAACCGGGGGGCGAGGGCTCGATGCGGCGCGGCGGGGGACGTCCACCCTCCCCAACCAAGTAGGGTCCGCCCCGCAAAAATGCCCACCGTCCGCGAAGCCACGCTCGACCTCTTCCGAGCCCACGGGATGACGACGTGGTTCGGCAACCCCGGCTCGACCGAGCTGCCGATGCTGGCCAACCTACCCGACGATTTCACGTACGTGCTCGGGCTCCAGGAGCTCGTCGTCGTCGGGATGGCGGACGGCTATGCGCAGGCGACGGGCCGCCCGACCCACGTGAACCTCCACACCGCTCCCGGGGTCGGAAACGCCGTTGGCGGGATCGGCAACGCACTCGCGAACAAGGCGCCGCTGGTGATCACGGCGGGCCAGCAGGTGCGCCCGCAGGTCACCCATCAGGCGCTGCTCACGAACTGGGACGCCACCGTCGGCCCGCAGCCGTACGTCAAATGGAGCCACGAGCCGCCGCGGGCGCAGGACGTCCCGGGCGCGATCGGCCGCGCGATCCACTACGCGTCGCTGCCGCCGCGCGGGCCGTCGTTCGTGTCGATCCCGATGGACGACTGGAACGCCGAGGCGGACGAGGATCGCGCGGTCAACGCCCAGCGCCGGATCGTCAGCGGCCGGGCGGTCCCCGACCCCGCCGAGCTGGCCCAGCTCGCGTCGCTACTCGAGTCGGCGCGCAACCCGGTGCTGGTCGCGGGCCCCGACATCGACGCGAGCGGCGGGTGGCAGGCGGCCGTCGCGCTCGCCGAGAAGCAGCGCCTGCCGGTGTGGGCCTCGCCGGGGACCGCAAGCAGCCGGATCGGATTCCCGGAGAACCACCCGAACTTCGTGGGCGTGCTCCCGCCGGCGATCGGCCCGCTCGCCCAGACCCTGAACGGCCACGACCTGATCCTCGTCGTCGGCACGCAGGTGTTCCCGTACTACCCGTACATGCCGGGGCCGCTGCTGCCGGACAAAGCGTCGCTGGTGGCGATCACGAGCGACCCGGACGAGGCGGCGCGCGCGCCGATGGGCGATGCGATCGTCGGCGACGTCGCGCTGGCGCTCCAGCAGCTGGCCGAGCTGGTCGGCTCCTCCGACCGCACCGCCCCCGATCCGCGGCCGGCGGCGCCCGACCCGCCCGACGCGCCCGACGCGGATCCGATCAGCGGCGCGGCGGCGATGGCGGCGCTCGCCGACGTCTGGCCCGACGGCGGGATCGCGGTCGCGGAGGTGCCCTCGAGCGCGTCGGCGCTCCGCAATCGCCTGCGGTTGTCGCAGCCCGGCAGCTACTACCAGAGCGCGAGTGGCGGCCTCGGGTTCGGGATCTGTGCCGGCGTCGGCGTCCAGCTGGCCGAGCCCGGGCGGCCGGTGGTGTGCGTACTCGGCGAGGGGTCCGCCCAGTACGGGATCACGGTCCTGTGGACCGCGGTCGCCTACAAGGTCCCGGTCACGTTCCTCGTGCTGCGGAACGCCGAGTACATGATCCTCAAGTGGTTCGCGGAGTTCGAGCAGGTCGGCGGTGCGCCCGGGCTCGAGCTTCCCGGCCTGGACACGGCCGCGGTGGCGCGGGCGTACGGGATGCCGGCCGAGACCGTGTCCGGACGCGAACAGCTGACCGAGGTGCTTCGCGGCGCGATCGCCGCGGACGACGGCCCCCGCCTGATCGAGGCCCGGGTCGCGTCCGGAATGTGGTTCGAGTAGCGCGGCTCAGCGCTTGCCGGCGTTCTTGGTACTCGGCCCGTCAGCCAGCTCCCGGTCCTGCGCGGTCTGTTCGCGTTCCTCGACGCGGTCGATCTGATCGCAGAACACCTTCCACGCGCCCGCCGGGTCGCTCTCCCTGCCCTTGTAGCGGTCCCGGTTCTGCAGGAACGCCCATCCCTCCGAGCGCAGGGCGTTGGCGGCGAGCCCGCGACGGGTCGAGCGCCTCGATGGCTTGAGCCACTGACTCAAGCTCTGCAGCGCGCCGACGATGAGTCCCGCGACGATCACCCACACCTTGGGCCATCCGAGCGCGGCCGCCAACGATGCACCGAGGCCGGCGAGAATGGAGGTGACGTTGAGGAAATTGTCGAGGACCGAGTAGCCGCGGAACGTTCGCTCATACGCCTTCAACGGTCCAACGAACCGGTGCTCGAGGAACGCTCGCTGTATCTCGAGGTGGTCGATGGCGGGTGCATGCGGACTGTCGTACTGCGCAGCGGCGATCACCGCGAGCCGGCGCTCGATCAGGCGTGCGATGTCGCGTGCCTCGCCGCTCAGATCCCCACGCAGCCCAACGGCGTCGAGCAGCGCCTGCGTCTCGTCGGCGCCATCTTGCATCAGTTGGCTGACGATGCTCAATTTACGATCGGGATCGTCGACCCGCGCGGTCGGAGTCGCCTCCGCCGCCGATGACTCGACCGGCGCCGCGGGCGTCGAAGGTTTCGTCAGCCGCTGTCGCTTCGGCGCGACCGGCGGCTCCGCCGTCGCCATGGCCGGCTCCGCCGTCGCCGTGGCCGGCTCCGGTGGTGCTTCGGTCTCGTGCGTCATCTGCCCTCCTCCGTCTGCCCTCGTTTGACACGACCCGGAGGCGCGGGCGTGTCAACCCCTTGTTAACCAGCACAAACGGTAATCGGTCGGGCAAGCCCCGGGGGATTTGCAATCAAAGGTTCACGGCGACGTACTTCGTCTCGAGGTACTCCTCCATGCCCTCGTAGCCGCCCTCGCGGCCGAAGCCCGACTGCTTGATCCCGCCGAACGGGGCGCCCGCGTTCGAGACCATCCCCTGGTTGAGGCCGACCATGCCGGTCTCGAGCCGCTCGATCACCCGCAGCGCGCGCTTGAGGTTGCTGGTGAACACGTACGCGACCAGGCCGTATTCGGTGTCATTGGCAGCCGCGATCGCCTCGTCCTCGTCGCCGAAGCCCTTGACCGGCGCCACCGGACCGAAGATCTCCTCGCGGAGCAGGTTGGCGTCGTCGGGGACGTCCGTGAGCACCGTCGGCTCGAAGAAGTAGCCGGCGCCGTCTCGCGCGTGGCCGCCGACGACCGCTTTCGCGCCGCGCCCGATGGCGTCCTCGACGAGTGAGGCCACCTTGCTGCGCTGGTTGTTATCGATCAGCGGCCCGACCTGTACGCCTTCCTCGGTCCCGCGCCCGATCTTCATCGCGCCCATCTTCTCGGCGAGCTTCTCGGCGAACTGGTCCGCGACCTTGTCCGCGACATACAGACGGTTGGCGGAGGTGCACGCCTCGCCGATGTTGCGCATCTTCGCGATCATCGCGCCGGCCACCGCCGCGTCGATGTCGGCGTCGTCGAACACGATGAACGGGGCGTTGCCGCCGAGCTCCATCGACAGGCGCAGGAGGTTCTCCGAGGCCTGCGCCATCAGCTTGCGACCGACCTCGGTCGAGCCGGTGAACGACAGCTTCCGCAGGCGCTGGTCGGCGATCAGCGGCGCCATCGTCTCGCCCGACGACGACGCCGTGACGAGGTTGACGACGCCGGCCGGCAGCCCGACCTCCTCGAGGATCTTCACGAGCGCCAGCATCGACAGCGGCGTCTGCTGCGCGGGCTTGACCACCATCGTGCAGCCCGCCGCGATCGCCGGGCCGATCTTGCGAGTGCCCATCGCCAGCGGGAAGTTCCAGGGCGTGATCAAGAGGCACGGACCGACCGGCTGCTTCAGCGTCAGCACGCGCCCCTGCCCGTTCGAGTTCACCGAGTAGCGACCGTCGATCCGCACCGACTCCTCGGAGAACCAGCGGAAGAACTCTGCGGCGTAGGCGATCTCGGCCTTGGACTCGGGAAGCGGCTTGCCCATCTCGAGCGTCATCAGCAGCGCCAGGTCGTCGGCGCGTGCGGTGATCGCCTCGAACGCCCGTCTCAGGATTTCGCCGCGCTCGCGCGGAGCCTGCGCGGCCCACTCGGGGCCGGCGGCGACGGCGGCGTCCAGCGCCGCCTTGGCGTCATCGGTTGAAGCGTCGGCGACGTCGCAAAGGGACTCGCCGGTGGCCGGGTCCTCGACCGACAAGGTGCCCTTGGCTCCATCTCGCCACTCTCCGGCGATGTAAAGCTGCTTCGGGACTGCATCGACAATCTTCTGTTCTGCGGGGGCTGTGATCGTGCTCATACATCCAACCTACCACCGGTGAAGCGCCAGAAACGGACCCTCACGCCGAGCGGGCGGGCCCTCGTGTGAGGAACCCGCCCGCCGGTGGCTGTGGGAGGAGAGAGTTTGTCGTTATGCGGCGTGCGCGAGCACGGCCGGCTCGAGTGCGACCGCGAGCACCTCGTCGACGGTCATCGCGAAGTGGAACTTCATCGCCTCGCGAACCTCTGCGGGCACGTCGTCGAGATCGCCCCGGTTGCGCTCGGGGAGGATCACGTCGGTCAGGCCGGCGGCATGAGCCGCGAGCACCTTCTGCTTGACGCCGCCGATCGGCAGCACCCGGCCCTGGAGCGTGACCTCGCCGGTCATGCCGACCGTGTGGCGCACGGGCCTGCCGCTGAGCAGCGAGGTCAGCGCGGTCACCATCGTCACGCCGGCGCTCGGCCCGTCCTTGGGGATCGCGCCCGCGGGCACGTGGACGTGGAACGAGCGGTCATCGAACGCCGAGGAATCGATGTCGAGCTCGGGCGCATGCCCGCGCACGTACGACAGGGCGATCTGTGCCGACTCCTTCATCACGTCCCCGAGCTGGCCGGTCAGCGTGAGGCCGGACTTGTCCTGCATCGCGGTGGCCTCGACGAACAGCACGTCGCCGCCGGTCCCGGTCACGGCCAGGCCGGTCGCGACGCCGGGGACCGCGGTGCGGATCGCCGACTCCTGGAAGAAGCGCTGGCGTCCGAGCGCATCGCGGACCGCATCGAGGTCGATGACCACGGGGGCCTCCGTCTCGCCTGAAGCGATCTTCGTCGCGGTCTTACGCAGCAGCGTCCCGAGCTCGCGCTCGAGCTGGCGTACGCCCGCCTCGCGCGTGTACTCGCTCGCGACCGTGTTCAGCAGCTCGTCGGACACCTCGACCTCGTCGGGCCGCAGGCCGTTCCGCTCGAGCTGACGCTTCCACAGGTAGCCGCGGGCGATCGCGACCTTCTCCGAGGTCGTGTAGCCGTCGAACCGGATGACCTCCATGCGGTCGAGCAGCGGGCCGGGGATCGTGTCCGCGACGTTCGCGGTCGCGATGAACAGCACGCCGCTCAGGTCGAGCTCGACGTCGAGGTAGTGGTCACGGAAGCTGTGGTTCTGCGCCGGGTCGAGCACCTCGAGCAACGCTGCGCTCGGGTCCCCGCGCCAGTCCGCGCCGACCTTGTCGACCTCGTCGAGCATGATCACCGGGTTCATCGTGTCGGCGTCCCGCAGGGCACGGACGAGCCGGCCCGGGAGGGCACCGATGTACGTGCGCCGGTGACCGCGGATCTCGGCCTCGTCGCGGACGCCGCCGAGCGACATCCGGACGAACTCGCGTCCGGTGGCGCGGGCGATCGACTCGCCGATCGAGGTCTTGCCGGTGCCCGGAGGTCCGATCAGAGTCAGGATCGCACCGGAACGCTTGTCCTCGGTGATCCCGCGCTCCTGGCGGAGCTTCTTGACCGCGATGTACTCGACGATCCGGTCCTTGACGTCCTCGAGGCCGGCGTGGTCGGCGTCGAGCACCTCGCGCGCGTGCTGCGGATCCAGGCGCTCATCCGAGCGCTTGCTCCACGGCACCGCGATCAGCCAATCGAGGTAGGTTCGGATCACGCTCGACTCGGCCGACTGCTCGCCGAGCCGCTCGAGCCTGCCGAGCTCCTTGTCGGCCTGCTCGCGGACGGCCTCGGGCATGCCCGCCTCTTCGATCTTGGTCCGGTACTCCTCGACGACCGACGCGTCGTCCTCGCCGAGCTCCTTGCGGATCGACTCCATCTGCTTGCGCAGGAAGTAGTCGCGCTGCTGCTTGTCGGCACCGGACTCGACATCGTCGCGGATGCGCTTCCGCACCTGTAGTTCGGCTAGGCGCTCACGCTGCATTCCGAGCGCCTGCTCGAGCCGCTCGGTGACGTCGAGCGTCTGGAGCAGCTTGACCTTGTTCTCGTAGCTCAGGTCGGGCGAGTAGCCGCCGGTATCGGCGAGCGCGCCCGGCTCGGTGATTCCGCGCAGGAATGACGACACGCGCGAGTCGGCGCCGCGCAGCTCGAGGATCTCCTCGACGACCGCGCGGTACTCGCGCTCCAGGTTGCGCGTCTTGCCGTCGACGGGTACGGGGTCGGGGTGCTCCTCGACCTCGACATACAGCCGGCCGTCGGGAGCGGTGTTGGCAGCGCCGGCGACTCCACGGTGGAGACCCTGGAGCGCCACGGCGCGAGCGCCGCCCGGCAGCCGGACGCGGTCCACGACCTCGGCGACCGTGCCGACGTTGGCAAATTCGGTTTCGTGTCTTGGAACGAGCAGGACTCGCTCCTCCTCGCCGGCGTCGATCGCGAGCGTCAGGGACATGCCCGGGAAGGCCACGACGTCGTCGAGCGGGATCAAAAGAAGACGACTAGACATCAGTAAGGGCCATTCGCTTTCGATAGTTGCTTACTCAAGATAAGTGAAGGATACCATGCCCGCGTGGGTGATCTAGGCAACGATCTTAGTCGGGGCGGCTGAGATCTTTGCGTGACTCCCGGGG
>Ga0335072_10002932_pt1 | contig 26038 bp, 31 predicted proteins | sample Lox_Sample_21_FD_206725 | JGI IMG/M metagenome (GOLD analysis project Ga0335072, IMG submission 206725) | Soil microbial communities from Loxahatchee National Wildlife Refuge, Florida, United States - Lox_Sample_2.1 | ecosystem: Environmental > Terrestrial > Soil > Wetlands | place: USA...
TCAAAGCCCGCTGCCTTACCGCTTGGCGACACCCCATTGCTCCCTCGCTGACGCTCGGGCACGCACATCCTGTGCTGCAATTTCGTCGCCGCTTCGTGCGGCGACCCCATTGCTCCCTCGCTCACGCTCGGGCACGCACATCCTGTGCCTCCCGGGCGACGCCCCTGAATACTACTTCCGGACCGAGGTCCCTGTCAGGCGCGCGACCCAAGGCACCTCGAAGAGCTCGCCGCGCCCGGCCCGCTGACTGTAGCGCGCCGCGAGGAGCACCCACATGGCCAAGAGCACCAGATCGGCCAGCATGGCGATTCCGTAGATCCAGAGCGTGGCGACCACGTTGCTCGCCACCAGGCTCACGAGCAGCGGCCAAAGCAAGGCGGCAAACCCCACGACGCTCGACAGGATGCCGAAGCCGAGAGCTTGCCGCATATGAAAGCGGAACCAACTCGAGGCCTCTGGGCGCGGCGTCATCTGCTCGATCAGTGCCGCCGGCCAGAAGAGGTACGCGAGTGATGCGCTGCGCGACTCCGCCGCAACGCGTTCCGATGGGGTGCTAATTTATGGTCTTGGCAACCAGGTGCTTGGTGCTGATGAACCGTTTGGCCCCGATGAAGCGCGCGTGCCAATAGGAGTCCGATAGGCTCGACACCATCACGCCGTGGCTCGAGCTCGCATGCACGAACTTGCCATGGCCGAGATAGATGCCCACGTGCGACGCACCCGCGGCGTAGGTCTGGAAAAACACCAAATCGCCGGGCCGCATGGCTCCAACGACGCGATGACCCGCATCGTACTGCGCGTCGGCCGTGCGCGGCAGACTGATGCCGAGCATGGCGAAGACGTGCTGAACGTAGCCCGAGCAATCAAAACCGCTGGTGCTCGTTCCGCCGAACACGTACGGCACGCCCAAAAATTTGAGCGCGCTGCGCGTCAGCTGGGTCGCGAGCTTGGACGTCCGCGCGAGGACGCCGCCCGCGAACGAGCGGAACTCCGCGTTTTGATTACCGCGTTCGGACTTGGTGGTGACGATGAGATGGGACGTCCACTCTGCGACGTCCGGGCTGGTTACCGTTTCATTCGTCGTCGTCGGGGTAAACTTAGCGCGACTCGACGTCGCGGCACTCGCGTCGGCGAATGATCCGGCCAGCAACAGGGCTAATGCCCCGGCAGCTAACGCATGGCGCAAGAAACGCTCCTCTTTCACGACACTTGCGAGGTTAGTTGACGGGTTCGGACGGGAAAGATCGCCCTAGGACCGACCGGTCCATTCACCCCTAATCCCGGGAAAGTCCCCCGCTCCGGCTGCCAGGCCGGATTCAGTGATCTTGTGCAGGCGTAGGGTCCGCAGGCTGGGCCTGCGGCTGGGCCTTTTGGTTTACCGTGAGATTAAGGTCTCCTGCTGCCCTTTATCTCAGGCTTTACAAAACGGCGGCCGCTTGTTCGATCCGGCGAGCCAATTCACCGGCGATCCGCTCCACCGCCTCGCGATCGTCGCCTTCGGCCATGACGCGGATGAGCGGCTCGGTGCCCGAGGGGCGGATCAAGAGCCGTCCGGTGCCCGCGAGCTCCGATTCGGCCTGCGCGATGGCGTCCCGGATCGCCTCGATCTCCAAAACCGCCTTGTGCGGCGTCCGCACGTTCACGAGCACTTGCGGCGCGACCACGACCTCGCGCACGAGGTCGTGCAGACCCATTCCCGTTGCGCGCATGATGCCAAAGAGCGTCACCGCCGTCATCGGGCCGTCGCCCGTCGTGTTGCGCCGCAGATCGATGATATGTCCCGACTGCTCGCCGCCGAGAATGAAGCCGCCCGCGCGCATCCGTTCCAGCACGTAGCGGTCGCCGACCGCCGTGCGCACGAGGGTGATGCCGTGCCGCTCGAGCGCGCGCTCCACCCCGATATTGCTCATGACCGTACCGACGATCGTGTCGTGTGCGAGTTCGCCCCGCTCGTGCAGCGCGCGGCCGATCGCGAACATCACGTGGTCGCCGGAAACGATCGCACCCGTCTCGTCGACGAAAAGCGCGCGGTCGGCGTCCCCGTCGAACGCGACGCCAACAACGGCGCGATCGCCGTCGGCGAGGGCGCGTTCGACCTCGGCCTGCAGCGGGCCCAAATGGGTCGCGCCGCATTCGACGTTGATCCTCGCCCCGTCGTTCTCGCAATTGATCTCGATCACGTCGGCGCCGAGTTTGCGCAGCGCATAGGGCGCGATCGCGTAGGCGGCACCGAAGGCGCCGTCGATCACGACGCGCAGACCGCTCAGATTCACGCCGGTCGCATAGAGTTCGTCGTAGTAATGCTTGCCGAGGTTCTGTGCGATGCGCGCGACGCCGACGCCGGTCCCGGTCGGACGCGGCAAATCGTCGCGCTCCATCAGTGACTCGATCTCGTGCTCGAGATCGTCGGAGAGCTTGAATCCGTCCGGGCCGAAGAACTTGATGCCGTTGTCGGCGATCGGATTGTGGGACGCGCTGATCATCACGCCCGCCGCCGCGCCCTCCGCCACGGTGACACGCGCAACCGCCGGCGTCGGCACGATGCCGATCTGCAGCACGTCACGCCCAACCGACGTGATACCCGCCACGATCGCCGCTTCGAGCATCGTCCCCGAGCAGCGCGTATCGCGCCCCACGATCACCGGGCGATGCCGTTCGCTCTCGTGTGCGAGCACGGTGGCGCCCGCGCGGCCGATCGCAAACGCCAGCTCCGGCGTCAGATCGTCGTTGGCCACGCCCCGGACTCCGTCCGTCCCGAAGCGGGCTCTCACGACTTTACGATCGTCACGCTGATCGACGCGGGACTCAAACTCTGCACCACGACATTCGGTGCGATCAGTTCGACCGGCACGTTGTAGACGCCCGCCGTTCTTCCGCTCAAGTCCAAGACCGCGTGGACGTCGCCCGGCTTGATCTGCGGATCGCCCCGGTGCGTCGAGACGGTGATGACCGCCTCTTTATCGCTGAATTGTGCGCTGTAGCCGTCGAGCAGATTGGTCGTAACGATCGGAATCGAGATCTGCTGGTCGAACCGCGCGGCAAATGCCGGATTGGACGCGAAACGGAAATACGCCCAACCGACGACGGCGAGCGCAACCGAGAGAACCTTAAGTCCGAAGTTCTTTCGGATGATCTGCACGCAGGCTCTCCTTATTCTTTTGCGGCGCGAGTCGCGCGCGCAACTGCGAGACGACGTCGTTGCGCGCGAAGCCGCGGCGGTCGCGCGGCGGGCGCGTGACGGCGAGGAGCATCTTCGTCAAGCGCGGCTCTTCTTCCACCGGACGCGAAAGCTTACCCTCGCGCGCGATCGTGATCGCACCGGTCTCTTCCGAGATCACGATGACGACCGCGTCGGTTTGTTCCGTGAGGCCCAGGGCGGCACGGTGACGCGTTCCGATGCGCCGTTCCGCCAAGCGCTGCTCGGCGAGCGGCAAGAAGCATCCGGCGGCTTCGACGGTGTTTTCGCGCACGATGACCGCGCCGTCGTGCAGTGGTGAGCGCGGCATGAAAATCGCGAGCAGCAGCTCCTCCGAAAGCTCGGCGTGCAAGATCGTACCGCTCTCGGCAAACTCTTTGAGCCCGCTCTGCTGTTCGAGTACGATCAGACCGCCGAGTTTATTACGCGAAAGCAAGAATGCCGCGTGCGAAAGCGTCGAGATCGATTTATCTTCGGGACGCATCCAATCGGTCGTCTCTTCGCCGATGTGCAACAGCCCGCCGCGACCGATTTGTTCGAGCGCGCGCCGCAACTCGGGCTGGAAGAGAATCGGCAGCGTGATCGCCGCGCCGAAGACCAGCCATTGCAGAATCGCGCCCAGGAGATAGAGGTGGAGCAGGTTCGCTGCACCGAGCAAACCCGCAAGCACGAAGACGCCGGTGAGAATTTGCACCGCGCGCGTGCCGCGAATCAAGAGCAGCACGTAGTAGATCAGGACGCTGGTCGCTACGATATCGATGACGTCGGTCGCGCCGATGCCGAAGAGCGTGTTACTCCACCACATGCTGCACCTCGAGCTGCTCCTCGAGCACCCGGTCCGGCGTAATTTCCGGCGCGCGTAAGCCGTTCGCGGCAATGCGCGTCGACCACGCAAGCGGCAGCGGCGTCAGCAGTTCGTTGACGCGGCGAGCGTGAAAGCGATCCATCTCGATATCGATGAGTCCGAGCAGTACGTCGGCGGAGGTGATCTCGAGATCCCATTCGACGACCAGTCCGCCTTCGTATGCATCGCACGAGAGCACACCGCTCGGGCGGCCGGGGCCTGCAAGCGCGTGCAGCAGCGGCGGCAAGGCTTCGGGCACGCTCGGTGAAACTGCAAGGGCGATGACCGGCCGGGTAAAGACCGCGGCCCGCGTCTCCTCGCGCAGCGCGGTTGCACAGGCGGCGGGCCCTTCGACCAAACCGTACATGCGGTTGCATGCCGCCGATTGCTGCCACGTCGCTCGTCCGCCGCACGCGTGCACGACGGCGTCGGCTGCACGAAGCTCGGCATCCTCGGGAACGGGCTGAAATCGCACGGTGAAAGCTGACACGGACGACTCCATTCTTCGCCGCGCGCTCGTCGTTTCCACCGGAAAAAATTCGGCGTGGGTCTGCCTCGACGACGAATCGCAGCCGCGCGTCGCGCAACTCCGGCGTCAGACGGGCAAACGCTTCATGCCCGTCCCTGGTGACGTCGTCTTCGTTCGCGTGCTCGAAGACGAGAAAACGGTGGTCGATCGCATCGAACCGCGGCGCTTCCACCTCGAGCGCCGCAGCATCGGCGGGCGCGCAAAAACGATGGCCGCCAACGTCGATGCCCTGGTGACGGTGACCGCACTCGCTAATCCGGCGCCGCGACTGGTCATTTTGGATCAGCTCCTGGCATTCGCCGAGCTGGAGTCGATCGAGGCGCTCGTGGTGCTGACAAAACCCGACTTGGCCGAACCCGCATTTGCGCACGCCTTGCGCGATCTCTATGCCGGGATCGGATACCAAGCGCTCGTCGTCAATCCCAAGACGGGAGAGCACATCGATTCGCTGCGCGCGGCGCTCGCCGGCCGGCACGCGCTGCTCTGCGGCAACTCCGGCGTCGGAAAGAGTTCGATCTTTCGTGCGCTCGGGGGCGAGGCAAGCGTCGGTGAGGTTTCGCGGCACGGGCTGGGCCGGCAAACGACCACCGCGGCGCGGCTCTATCGCCTCCCCGACGGCTTCCTTATAGATAGCCCGGGGGTCAATGAGTTCGGCTTGGGCGAGGTCACACCGGCCGAACTCCTCGAGGGCTTCCGCGAGATGCGCGAGCCGGCCGGGACCTGCCGCTTCACGGATTGCACGCACCTGGTCGAGCCCGGCTGCGGGGTCATGCTGGCCGCTGCGGAGGGCCGCATCGCCGCGAGCCGCTATGCGAGCTACAAAGGTCTAGCCGAGGCGCCCCAGCGCGTGGTATGATGCCTCCCGTTGCCTAACTAGGAGATTTTCTTTGCCGAACATCAAGGCCGCCGAAAAGTGGGTCCGCCAGAGCGAGAAACGCACGGCGCTGAACAAAGACAAGAAGACGCGCTTGAAGACCATCTTCAAGAAGGCCGTCACCACGCAGGACGCCGAGTTCGCGAAGTCGGTCGAGAGCGAATACGACAAGGCTGCCAAGAGCGGCGTGATTCACAAGAACAAGGCCGCGCGGAAGAAGTCTCGCCTCGCGAAGTCGCTTGCAAAAGCCGCGACGGCGCCGGCGCCCAAGGCGAAATCCACGAAAGCTCCGGCCAAGCCCGCTGCAAAGAGCGCGAAAAAGACCAGCGCCAAGAAGTAGGCCGCATTATCGTTTGACCCGAAGCGCTCCGCGATGACGGGGCGCTTTTTTCTTTGATCGCCGACGACCCGAAGGCGGTCTTCCTTGGCACGATGGCGCGCGAACTGCATCGCGCCGGCGTCGCGACCGACAGCCTCGAGGAGACGCTCGGCGACATCGCCGGAACGATCGGGCTCACCGCGCAGATCTTCGCACTTCCCACGCAGATTACGATTGCGGTCGGCCCCACCTGGAATCAAAAAATCGTTCTGCTCCGTTTGCCGCCCGGCCGGGTGAATCTGCGCAAGCTCTCGCTGCTCAATCACATCTACGATCAGCTACGTTCCGGGCAAATCGATTTTCGCGAGGCCAGCGTCGCCGTGAGCAACATCGACCGGCGTTGGCCCGGCCGTAGCGTGCTCTGGGAGATGCCCGCGCTCACGCTGCTCGCCATCGGTGTCGCGATCTTGCTCGGAGGCGGCGCGCGCGAGTTGATCGTCGCGGGATGCATCGGTTTCTTCACCGGCGTCATCTCGGCGATCGCCGACCGCGTTCCGATCGTCGGACGCCTCTTCGAAGCGATCGCGGCATTTGCCGCCGCGCTCATCGTCGCGGCCTTCAGCAAGATCTTCGGCCCGGCCGACATCTACATCTCGATCGTCGCGGGTGTCGTCGTACTCCTACCCGGCTATTCGCTGACGCTCGCGCTCCACGAACTCGCCAACGGCGATTTGGTTGCCGGCATGGCTCGCTTGGGGCGCGTGCTCTCGGTGCTGCTCGAACTGGGCTGCGGCGCGTTTTTGGGCTTCGCCGTCATCGGACCCTCGCTGCTGCGGACCGGCGACATTACGCCGCACGCGGTGGCGGGTGGCTGGTGGATGCTCGCGGCGGCCTTGATGACCGTCGGCATCTCGATCGACCTCGACACACCGTGGCGCGACGTCATCTGGGTCTTTGCCGCGAGCTTCGTCGCACTGCTCACCTCGCATCTGCTCGCCGGCACGCCCGTCCATTCGATCTCGGCATTTCTCTCGGCGCTGCTTTGCGGTATCGTTGCCAACGTTGGTGCACGCGCGCTGCGCGTCCCGCAAGCGCTGATGCTCGTCCCGGCACTGCTCGTGCTGGTGCCGGGCAGCCTGAGCTACGAGAGCGTGCTCTTTGCGTTCCAACACAACATCTCGAGCGCGGTTACGTTCGGCGTCAACGCGACATTCGCGGCTGTGCAGCTCGTTGCCGGGCTGCTGCTCTCACAGCTGCTGATTCCCGCAAAGGCGCTGCAAGTACACCGTCACGGCCGCGAACGCTGACCTCGTCGCAGCCCATCCGGTGCTCAGGGATCCACATTGACAACAATGCGCGCCAGGCGGTCGGAGCGCGCGAGCGGCAAAATTTTTCCGCGAATCGCGGCGCGCAGCGGCTTGGGTGTGCGCGATTTGACGGCAACGCGGAAACGCCATTCGTTATTGACGCGCGCGATTGGATACGGTGCCGGGCCGAGCACCTCGCCCACGCCGGCCGCTCGCAAGATCGCCGCATAGCGCTCCGCGGCGTCCTGCGCGTGTTTGCGGCCGCGGCCGATCACTCCGAGATAGACGAGGCGCGAAAAGGGCGGATAGCGCAATGCACGGCGCTGCGTCAGCTCTTCGCGCGCGAATCCGTCATAATCGTGCGACGCGGCGTGTACGATCGCCGGATGCTGCGGCGCATAGGTCTGCACGATCGCCTCGCCCTCCCGCGCGCGGCCGCTGCGTCCGCAGACCTGCGCGATGAGATCGAAGGTCCGCTCGGCGGCGCGGTAATCGGGCAGGTGCAGCCCGACGTCGGCCGCGACCACGCCGGCCAGCGTGACCGTCGGGAAATCGAGCCCCTTTGCCACCATCTGCGTCCCGACCAGCACGTCCCCGCGCTCGCCAAACTCGGTCAAGAGGCGCGCGTGATCGCCCACACGCGTCGTCGTGTCCGAATCCATGCGCACCACGCGCGCGGCGGGAAAAAGCCGTCCGACCTCCTCCGCGACGCGCTCGGTTCCGACACCGAACTCCCGAATCGTCTCGAGCCCGCATTGCGGACAGAGCTTCGGCAGCGTGCTTTGGAAATCGCAATAGTGACAGCGCAGTAACCCTTCGCTGCGATGCGCGGTGAGCGACACGTCGCAGCGCGGGCATTGCGGAACGAAGCCGCAGCTGCGGCAGAGTACGAAACCGCCGCTGCCGCGCCGGTTTACGAAGAGTACGCTCTTCTCCCCGCGCGCGATCCGTTGGCCGAGTGCGTCCGCGAGCAGCGTCGAAAAGATGCGTTTGTTTCCACTCTCGAACTCGGCCGCCAAGTCCACGACGTGCACGCGCGGCAGCGGTTGCGCCGTCGCCCGCTCGCGCAGCGTCACCAATTCGATCTTGTCCCGCAGCGCCGCCTCGTAGCTTTCGAGCGGCGGCGTTGCGCTGCCGAGCACGAGCACGCCGCCGGCACTGCGCACGCGTTCGCGCGCAACCGTCACCGCCTGATAGCGCGGCACGTTCTCTTGCTTGTACGACGTCTCGTGCGCTTCGTCGACGACCACGAGGCGCACGTCAGCCAGCGGCGCGAAGATCGCGCTGCGCGCGCCGACGACGACGTCGATCTCACCGCGCGCGCACGCCTGCCATGCATCGAAGCGCTCGCGTTCCGAGAGCGCCGAGTGCAACACCGCAACGCGATCGCCGAAATCGGTTTCGAAGCGGCGTGCGGTTTGCGGCGTCAGCGAGATCTCCGGCACGAGCACGATCGCGCGTCCGCCCTCACGCACGACGCGCTTGATCGCCTCGACGTAGACGTAGGTCTTCCCGCTCCCCGTAACGCCGTAGAGCAGCACCTCAGTGAATGCCGCGCGATCGAGCGCCGCGTCGATGCGTGCGAGCGCCTCGGCTTGCTCCGCGGTCGGCGGAAACGGCGCATCGCGCAGCGGCGCGTAGGAGCGCTCGTGCAGCGGCTCGACTTCGCGTTCTTCGAGCGCGCCTGCCTTCACCGCGCGCGCAATCACCGCGTTCGAAAACCCCGCCAGCAGCGCGTCGGCGCGCGGCACGCCCGGCTGTTCCCGCACGAACGCCGCCAGCGCTAGCGCTTTGGCGCCTCGGACGGCCGCATCGCCGGGAAAGAGCGAGCGGACGCGATACACCGTCGTTTTGGGCTGCACGAAACGGCGCTCGCGGCGCAGCTCACCGCTGCGCACCAGCGTCTGCAGATAGCGCAGCAGCGCACCGCGGTCGCCCGCTCGCCGCGCATCGGGATGACGCAGCAGCGTCTCGAGCGCAAAGCCGTCGCCGAGCTCTTCCCAGATGAGCCGCACGAGGCGCGCGGGAACCGATGGATAGCGCTGCGCATTGGGTTGCGCGACCGCGCGCACGAAGCTGTCGATCGTGCGCGGGAGGGCGCCCGAGAGAACCGCGGCGCCGAGCGCTTCGCCCAGCGTGCAGACGTAGTATTCCGCGACGAAACGGGCGAGGTGCAGCCCGGTCTCGTCAAAGGCGCGCGGCACGTCGAGCCGCTCGAGTACCGCCTTGCGCTTGGGATCCGGCGGTGCGTCGTGGATCGCGCTCACGACGTAGGCCAGCACCTCGCGCGAGCCGAGCGGTACGCGCACCACGTCGCCCACGCGCAGGTCGAACGAACCGGCGTCGTACGTCAGCGGCAGATCGAAGCGTGACGAGCGGATCGCCGCAAGCGCATCGACGACGCGCGGCATCGCTTATCCGATGGTTTCGGGCGAACGGCGCAGCTGCGCGAGGACGCTGCGCACCATGCGCTCGGAGACCTCGATGCCGTATTCCACGTCGCCGATGGCTCGCGGCAGCACGAAGCGCAACTTGCCCGCGCGCTTCTTCTTGTCGCTCTGCATCGCGGTGAGCGCTTCGTCGACGCCGATCGAGGTTCGAAGCGGCATTCCCAAGAGTGCGGTCGTCGCTAGGACTCGCAGATGCTCTTGCTCCGAGAAGCGGCCCGTACGCATCGCCAGGAGTCCCGCGGCGCGCAAACCCAACGCAACGCCGACGCCGTGCGAAATCCGGTATCCGCTCGCCGTTTCCAGCGCGTGGCCGAACGTATGGCCGAGATTGAGCAGCTCGCGCATGCCCGCCTCGTGCCGGTCGTCGGCGACGATCATCGTCTTCACTTTGATCGCCTCCGCGACGATCTCGAGCCACGGCCAGCGCCAGAACGCGTGCGGCGAAAGCGCTTCGATCGACTCGAAAAACTCGTCGCCCTCGATGATCGCCGCCTTGACGATCTCGGCGAGCCCCTCGCGAATCTGCCGGTACGGTAAGGTCTGCAGCGCGGCCGTATGCGCAAATACGGCGACCGGATCGGTGAAGGTGCCCGCGATGTTCTTGCCGGCGCGTACGTCGACGCCGGTCTTTCCGCCGACCGCCGCGTCGACCATCGCGACGAGCGTCGTCGCGACGTGTACGTACGGAACGCCGCGCATGTACGTCGCAGCGCTAAAGCCGAAGAGATCGCTCGCAACGCCGCCGCCTACGCCGACGACGAGCGCGTCACGCCCCGCCCCCGCCGCGAGCAGTGCGTCGTGCACCTTCTCGACGGTCGCAAGGCGCTTGCGCGTCTCGCCGAGCGGAAACGCGAGGACGCCCAATGCGCCCGGAATGGTGCCGATACTGCGTGCCAGTTTTGCGACCACCGGGTGCGCATCGGCGAGCACGACGAAGCGCTGCGCACGGTGCTCGATGAACGTCCCGAGCGGGGCGCGAACGTCATCACCGACGCAGATTGGATACCGCAGATCGGTGTTGACGATGAAGCCGCCGTCTACAGCGTGATCTTCTTCTTGTGCAACCACTCGACGATCGCGTCGACGACTTGAGCGGTGCTCATGCCGTCGGCTTCTATGACGAAATCTGCGTGCGCGTACTGCGGCATGCGCTTGGTGTAGAGCGACTTGATCCGCGAGAGCGTCGGCGTCGGGCCGAGCATCGGTCGCACGTTGCGGCTATTGCGCAACCGTTCGAGCACGAGTTCGGGCGTCACCTTGATGAAGATCCGATAGGTTCGCTTCTTCAACAGCTTCGCGGACGGCTCGAACGAGAGCGCACCGCCGCCGCAGGCGACGATCCCGGGTTCGCCTTCGCTTACCACGTGCGCGATCGCGTCGTGCTCGTAGTTACGAAACGCGTTCTCGCCTTCGTTGTAGAAGATATCCGAAATCGCGCCATGCTGCTTGACCACGAGATCGTCGGTGTCGAAAAACGCGCACTTCAATTTTCGCGCGAGACGTTTGCCGATGGTCGACTTTCCCGACGCCATGAATCCGACCAGCGCGACGTGCTGCTTCACACACGCTCCTTCGCGAAGAGAGCGGCCGCCGCCTCATTGGCGCGGCGCAGGTTGTCGCGCGTCTCCTCGATCGAATCGCCGCCGTATTTTTCGAGGACCGGGGCGACGAGTGCAAGGCGCACCATCGCCTCACCCACGATGCCGGCCGCAGGAACGACGCAGACGTCGCTGCGCACGATGGTCGCGGGCGCGTCGGCCTTTTCGTGCAAGTTCACGGAGGGAAGCGCTTTCATCAGGGTTGGAATCGGCTTGACGGAGACGCGCAGGACGATCGGCTGTCCGTTGCTCATTCCGCCCTCGATGCCGCCCGCGCGATTGCTGCCGCGCACGACGTCGCTGCCTTCGAGCGCGAAGGTGTCGTGCGCTTGCGATCCGGGGCGCCCCGCGACGCCGGCTCCCAGCCCGACCTCGACCGCTTTGACCGTTTGCATCCCCATCAGCGCGCCCGCAAGCACGCCGTCGAGCCGAAGCTCGGGTTGGCGATTGCTGCCGATCCCCACGGGCATTCCGTCGACGCGCACGACGAAGACGCCGCCGAGCGTATCGCCCGCCTCTTTGGCGGCGTCGATCGCGGCGATCATTTTTGCTTCGGTCTCGGCGTCGGGATTGCGCACGTCGCTCGCCTCGACGTCGTCTTGCGAGAAATCCTCGAGTTCGGGCGAAACGACCGCCCCGATCTGATGGACGTAGCTGCGCGTGGTGATCCCGAGCGCCTCGAGAAACTGCGCGCAGATTGCGCCGAGGCAGACACGCATCGCGGTCTCGCGCGCGCTCGCTCGTTCGAGCACGTTGCGCAGATCACGCTGACGGTATTTGAGCGCGCCGGCATAATCGGCGTGGCCGGGACGCGGATTGGTCAGCGGTTTGCCGGAGCCGGTGATCGGATCCATCAGGGCGCGCACGTTCTCGAAATCGCGGTTGCGTACAACGACGGCGATTGGCGAGCCGAGCGTCGCGCTGCCGCGCAGGCCGGCGAGAAATTCGACCTCGTCGCGCTCGATTTTCATGCGTCCGCCGCGGCCGTAACCGCCCTGGCGGCGCGCTAGGGTTTGATTGATGCGCTCGATATCGAGATGCAGATGCGCGGGCAGCCCGTCGAGGATACCGACGAGAGCCGGTCCGTGGGATTCGCCCGCCGTGAGATAGCGGAACACCCGCGCTCTCTTAATGAGAGCGAGCCGCCAAACCTGGCGGCTCGCTTGAGGAATTAGCGGCCTTTCTTGCGGGCCGTTTTCTTTGCGGCGGCCTTGCGAGCCGGTGCCTTACGAGCGGGAGCCTTTTTCGCCGGAGATTTCTTGGCCGTTTTCTTGGCCGTCGATTTCTTCGCGGCGCCGCCACCGCGCTTCGCGGTGCCGACGGCTTCCTTCAACGTGCGTCCGGCAATGAACTTGAGCACGCGTTTGGCCGGGACTTTGATCGGCTCGCCCGTCTTCGGATTGCGCGCGATACGGGCCGCGCGATCCCGAACTTTGAACTGGCCGAAGGGGGTGAGCTGGACTTTATCGCCCGACTTGAGCACGTCGGTGATCTTCTCCAGCATCGCCTCGATCAGGTCTGCGACCTGGCGGCGCGGGAGTTCCAACTCTTCGGCGAGCTCACGAGCTAACTCGTTCTTGGTCATACTGTCCTTTCGGAAATGGGGCAGCTAATTGCCCCTGCCGATTATCGAAAAACCCCCGTTTTCCTTGTTTTTCGAAGATGCTCTTTCGGGTCGTCCGCGAATGGGCCGAATCATGAAAAAACTCGCGATATTGCCGATATTGGCGTCGTTCCTGATGGCACCGAGCGCCCGCGCCGCCGCACCGCCGCTCACGCTGCAGAGCCTGCGTTCGCTGGTCGGCATTTCGCAAGCACGCATCAACAGCGCGGGCACGGAGATCGTTTTCGTAGCATCCGCCGGTGATTACGTGCACGACCGTTACGAGAAGCGCCTCATGCTCGTCGCGACCTCGGGCGGCTCCGCGCGCGCGATCACACCGGTCCTCAAAGGTTTGGGCGATCCGCGATGGTCGCCCTCGGGCGAGCGAATCGCGTACATGGCCGATGATCCCAAAGGCATCGCGCAGGTCTACAGCGTTGCGGTGAACGGCAGCAAGCGCGTGCAGATCACCCACGCGAAGTTCGACGTCGAGCAATACGCATGGAATCCGTCGGGCACCTCGGTTGCGTACGTCGTCGAAGACGGTCCGCGCGATCCCAAGGCCGCCGCGCGTCACGACGATCTGTGGAGCGTGCACGACGACGGTTTTCTCACCACCCACGAGCCGCGTCCATCGCATTTGTGGATCGCACGCGCGAGCGGCGGCGGCGATCGCCGTCTCACCAGCGGTTCGTGGAGTGTGCTCGAGGCGGCGCCTCCGTTCGTCGGCGAAGCTATCGATCCGTCGTGGTCGGCCGACGGCGCGTCGATCGTGTTCACCCGCCAGTCAGACGCCGACGACTCCGACTCCGATCGCACCTCGATCGCGGTGGTCGATGTCGCCACCGGAAAGGTGAGCGCCATCGATCGGCGCACGCAATACGAGTATCAGCCTGCCTACGCGCCGTCGGGCCGCAGCATCGCGTATCTCTACCCGCACGGACCGGGACCGATCAGCGTGATGAACGTCTTCGTCGACGACGGCAGCTCGAACGCCGCCGTTTCATCGTCACTCGATCGCGACGTCACCGCGATCGACTGGCTCGGCAGCCGTCGCATCCTGCTCCTTGCCTCCGACGGCGCGCAGAGCGCGCTCTACACGCAACCGCTCTCGGGAGAAGCAACGCGGTTGAATCTCGGCGATCTCAATCCCTCGGAATTCAGCGTCGCCAAGAACGGCGCGATCGCGTTCGTCGCGAGCACGACGAACCGGCCCGCCGAGGTCTACCTTCTGCACTCGGCGAACGCGGCGCCTCGGCAGCTGACTCATCTCAACGCGAAACTCGACGCGTTACGCTACGGCAAGAGCGTCGAAATGAAATGGACCGGCAAGGACGGCGAAGAGAGCGACGGTATTCTCACCTATCCGGTGGGCTACGTCGCCGGCAAAAAGTATCCGCTCGTGCTGCGCATTCACGGCGGGCCGGAAGCCTTCTCGGCTCTCTCGTTCTTCGGATTTCGCCAGATCGAAGCAGGCCGCGGGTACGTCGTCTTCGAGCCGAACTATCGCGGCAGCGACAATCTCGGTAACGCGCACGAGCACGGAATCTACAAAGACCCGGGTGAGGGGCCCGGTCAAGACGTGATGGCGGGCGTCGCAGAGCTCGAAGCGCGCGGTCTCGTCGATCCCACACGCGAAGCGGTGACCGGTCACTCCTACGGCGGCTACATGACGTCATGGCTCATCGGCCACTGGCACCACTGGACGTGCGCGGTCGTCGGCGACGGCATGATCGACTGGGTCGCGGAATACGATCTTTCGGCCACGGGCAATCTCGCGTGGACACGCGATTCGCTCGGCGGGTCACCCTGGGATCCGCAAGCAGCGCCGCTCTATCGCGACGGATCTCCGATCACCTACGTGAGCAAGATCGTTACGCCGACGCTCATTCTCATCGGAACCGCCGATGAAACCACGCCGGTTCCGGAAGCATACGCGCTGTATCACGCGCTGCACGACGAAGGCGTGCCGGTGAAGATGGTAGCGATTCCGACGGCGCACCATTTCCCGAGCGATCCCGTGCGCGCCGAGGGCTACTGGCGCGAGACGCTGGACTGGGTGCAGCACTACTTGCCCGCCGGATAGATCACGTGTGGCGTGATGAGAAACACGATCTCGTCGCGCTCGTGCGAGGTCTCTTTGTTCTGGAAGAATTTGCCGAGTATCGGGATGTCGGAGAGACCCGGAATCTTCGTGAGCGTCTCGCTATCGGTGTCGCGCATGAGACCGCCGAGCACGATCGTCTGTGAATCGGTCACACGAAGAGTCGAGTCGATCTTTCGGTTGGTGATGACCGGATAACCGGTCGACGTAATGCTCTCGATCTCGCTATATTCGGGATGCAGCTCGGCCGTCACCACGCCGTCGTCGCCGATCGTGGGCGTCAGGCGCAACTTCACGCCGACATCCACGAACTGCACGTTCTGCCCGCCCAGCACCGACGTATTGAACACGATCGGATAGGTCTCGCCGATCAGCAGGTCCGCCTCTTTGTTGTTCAACGTTACGAGCTTCGGCGTCGCTAGAATCTGCGCTCGCCCTTGCGAGACGAGTGCGTTGAGCGTCACGTTGACGGGAACCGACCCACCGGTGAACGCGTACGATGTGGCGCCCGGCGTTACGGTGCCCGCTAAATTCATGCCCCCGACTTCGATACCGAAGTTGCTCGAATCGTTTTGGGGCGTCACGTCCGCGACTTTCACTTCGAACATCACTTGCGGGCTCGGGCGGTCGATCGTGGCGAAGAGGGTTGCAGCCGTACTCTGCACCGCGTCGCTTCCGTCGACGATGACCTCGTTGTGCTCCGCGTCGGAGATGTAAGCGCCGTCGGCCGTGAGGATTTTGAGCTCTTTGAGCGCGTCGTCGGCTTTGATGTATTTCAGGCGGTACGCGCGCGTTTGCTTCCCGCCGCCGCCGCCGCTCGATGAGTCGAGCGCCGCGACGAGCCGGCGTACGCGCGTCACGACGTCGGGATCCGCGGTGACGATCACCGAACTCGTCCGGCGATCCGCGAAGATCACGGTACCCTCGGGAAGCGCCGGCGCGATCTCCTTCACGACGTCGCCGGGATCCCCGTGCAAGAGTTGCAGCACCACGGTCTGCGCGCCGTTGCGCGGGTCGCTCTCGCCATACTTGCGGTTCATGGCGTCGGCCGAACCCACCACCAGGATGCCTCCGTTGCGATGCGCCTGCAGCCCATTGGCATTGAGCAGCACGTCGAGCGCCTGATCGAAGGTCACGCCGTGAAGGTGAATCGTAACGCGCTGCGGTTTGATGGTCGAGTCCGTGACGATGTTCTGCCCCGATTGCGCTGCCAGGAGCGCGAGGACGTCGCTGATGTCGGCATCGTGCACGTCGATCGAGATCAGCGGCGCGGCGCGCAGAACGCCCGCGGCGAGCAGTACGCACGTGACGAACGCAAGCAAGATTTTCATGAATGCTCTTGCGATATCGTCAATCGCGAACCGTCGGAGAGCGCGATGCCGTCCGCATCGATCGCTACCACGGTAAGGGCGCCCGCCCGGTCTCCGATACCGACCACATGGACGTTCCCGTCGACTTCTACCAGCGCACGCGGCGGATCGCCGACGATGACGGCGCGAAGAACGGGTGCACTCGCCGTTCCCGACGGCGCTTCGGCCGGCGCGTCTTCGACCTGCGGATCGGCCGGAACGAAAGGATCGCGGTCGACGGTGTACGCGGGAAACGCAAGTGGCGATGGCCCGGCGAAGCTCTGCGCGCGCGCGCGCGCCGCTACGGCGCTTGCGCCGGCGATACTCGATCCCTGCGTGGTCATGGGGAGCACGCACAGCGCGCCTGCGACCAGCATCGTCGCAAGCCGCGCGAGCGCGCGCCGTTCGCCGTCAAGAAGCCCGGGAAGCATGCTGCGTCTCTCTTTCTGCGCCGTCGCCGTAACGGAAAACCGTCGCGTAGATCGACGCGCCGAGGATGTGTTTGGGAGAGCGATCGCCGCGATCGCTCAGGCTGAGTTCATGCACCTCGATGAGTGCGTCGTGCCGCGGCAGATCCGAAACGAACGCGAGAATGTCGCGAAAGCTCCCGCGAACGTCGATCTCGAGCGGCGTGCCGGCAAGGGCGCGCTCCGCCGGGCCGGGTGAAGGCATCGCCGATGCCTCGGGCGCCGGAAGGATCGAACGGACGTCGACGGAAAACGCCCGCCCTTCGCGACCGAGCAGAGCGAGTGTCGCAGCCATCGCCGCGCTTTGCGATCCCTCTCCGGAGAGCGAACGCACGTCGCCGGCGATCTGCCGCGCGACCGCGCGCAGCTGCGCGGCGTGCCGAACCTCGGCCTCGTTTTGATTCGCCTCGTCGTACAGCGCGCGCGATTGCGCGCTGACCGCGGCGATCGTCTGCGCGTTCGGCCACCAAACGACGCCCACGCCGAGCCCGAAAAATACGGCGCCCGTCAGCAACCAGACGATGCGAACGTATGCTGCGATCGTCATTGCCGCGCTCCGACGCGAACCGTGAAGGCGATGATTGCTTGCGAGCGATCCCGCTCTTCTTTGGTTGCGCGCACGAGATCCGGAGCCGCGCCGTTCGCGTTCGACGTCAAGTCCGCCACGGTCGCGCTGAGCGCGTCGAGCCCTTGAGCCCGCCCGTCGATCTCGAGGCCGCCGGACACCTGCGCGATGCTCGTGAGCCAGGCAGTGCGAGGAATGTGATTGGCGACCTCCGCCAGGCTCTTCGCGACCGTCGCGCCGGAGAGGCGGATGCGGCGCAAGCGTGCATCGAGCGCCGTCAAATCCTCCAAATGCAATTTGCGCAGTTTGAGCTCGGTGAGTTCGGCTTTGCTTGCCGCCAACCGCCAGGATTGTGTCGCAAGCTCTCGCTGCGCCTGCGAGAGCAGAAGCTGTTCTACCGCCCACCACAGACCGACGACGACGAATGCGGTGAGCAGCGCCGCGAGCGGCGTGCGCAACGCCTCGGGAATTCTGCTCGGGCGCAAGTATTCGAACGCCTCCGGCGCGCCGTCGCGAAGATAATTGAACCCCGTCACGCCGCGACGCCCCACGACAGCAGCCCTGCGGCTAAGGCCCAATCGAGCGAGGCAACGCGTACCACGTCGTCAGGGTAGGCGCTGGTTTGAAGAATCTGCGGAACCGGTGTCTGCGTCAACGCACCGCTCGCACGCTCCAGATCCTGCGCCAGACCCGGAATCCTCGCACCGTTGCCGGTCAAGACGATCCGCCCAACCGCCGCGCGCGTGCGCGCCCGCTCGATCAACGATACGATCGACGCGACGACTTCCTCGCGCGCCGCCGTGCCCGCGCCGGCGCAGCCGAGAATACGCTTGCGCCGCTCCGCTGCCGGCAGGTCGATGGAAAGGTCGGCCGCGATTCCCTGCGTGATCGTCGCGCCGCCGGATGCCGCAACGAGCGTAAGCGGTCCCGCCGGCCCGAAGACGTGCAGACTCGATCGGTCCGAACCGATATCGACGACCGCGTCACATTCACCGAAGATTCGACGCATCGCGAGCGCGTCATGATCGACCGCGATCGCGCGTAGTCCCGCCATCCGTGCAACGCTGACCCGTGCGTCGACGCTCCGCTTGCGCGCGACGCCGATCGCGTAGATTCCCTTGGTTCGATCGAGCGGGTGTACGCGCACGACCGAGTCTTCGCTCCCCATATCCCACGTCGCGAAGCGCTGCGCCTCAAAACGTGCGGCGCGCAGCCGCTCGGCCCAGCTCATCTTCGGCAGACGCACCGTCCGCAGCACGCAAGCCGGCGCGCTGAGCGCAAGCACGCAGCGACTCTCGCGCGTTCCCAGTTCGAGCAAGATCTCTTCGATGACCGCCGCGACCAGCTCGGCTTGTTCCACCCCGAGCGCGCCGACGGCTTCGTCGGGCACATCGCGCGAAACGACGGCGCGCAGCCGCACTGCGCCCTGCGCGCCGGCCTCGCCGAGCGCAACGCGCAGCCGCGTTATACCGATGTCGACGCCCAGCGGGAGCGTTTTCCAGTCACGCATGGCCGTACGCCGATCGGAACAACACGAACGCAACCGCGCCAAGTGCTAAAAACGGCGCGAATGCGATCCGATCGCCGGCGCGCGCTCGCCGCGCGATCAGCATCCCAATCGCCCAGATCGCACCCGCCACGAACGCCGCGCCGATCGCGCCTGCCGACGCTGCGCCGCCCAGCCCGCTGCCGATGACGCCGGCAAGCTTCACGTCGCCGAGGCCGATGCCCGCTCCGCGCGTTACTGCGTGCAGAACGAGAAGCGGTCCCGCGCAGACGGCAACGCCGGCGAGCGCCGGCAGCAGCGCGTGCGTCGCGAGCGACCACACGATGATCCCGGCGAATGCGGGTCCGGTCACCACGTCCAAAACGAGTCCCGTTCGAATATCGGTCGCGGCGCAGACGAGTGCGCACGCGAGGACGAGCGCCGCCCCGATCGTCATCATTCGATCCTGCGCAACGCGCGCGCGACCGGCAGGTAGCCGGGATCGATGCGGTGCGCGAGAGAGAGCAGCGTGCGCGTGCGGCGCAGCTCGTGCAGCTTCATCGCGTCGTCCGCCGCAAGCGCGAGCGCTTGCACGTCGCGGGCCTCGCGGCCGGCTTGCTCGAAATCCCGCGACGCGGCGGCTATTCGTCCAAGAACGTGCAGACAGAGAGCACGATCCATGCGCAGCCGAACGTCGCGCGGACGAACGGTTAGCGTCGCAGTCGCTACATCGACGGCGCTCTCGAGCTCTCGCCGCGCGAGAAACGCGGCAAACACGTACCGGTCGGCGGCGTCGGAACTGCCTCGATCGAGCAGCCAGGCTTCGTGGTATTTCTCCATCGCGCGGCCGTCGCGCGCATACAGCAGCGCGTCACCGCGCGAAACCAAGGCCTCGGATATTGCCGGCCGCAAGAGCGGAAAGGCGAGCGCGAGCGCAGCCGCCGCGACGAAGAATCGCCGAAGCGAGGATCGCAGATCGATCATGCGAGCACCCAATAGTAGCACGCAAGCGCCATCGATAATCCGGCGCTGATGGTCGCGGAAGCCGAACCCGAGAGCCGCAGCGACCGCACGCCGGTCGCGGCAAGCGGCGCGAGGTGCCCGGCGGCAAAGGCGGACGCCGCAAGCGCCGCCGAGCCCATCGAGCCGCCGGCCATCGTAATATTCGCGGCTATCGCCGCGACCGGCGTGCAGCATGGCGAAACGATGAACCCGAGCGCGCCGCCGGTGAAGAAAGCGGAACCGCGCGAGAGCCGCGGCGCGGTTTCGTGCGCGCAGCTTTCATGCGCAGTCAGCATGCGCAGCGCGACGATCGAAAAGGCCGTGCCGAGAGCGAGGTATGCGTAGCGCGAAATCTCGGCTATCGTCCACACCAGCGACGCAACCGTCGCGAGCAACGCGTACGCGCACAGCAGGCCCGCCATGAAACACGCGACGCGCCACCAGCGCTCGCGGCCGGCCGCGTGCGTCACGATCGCGCGCAAGGCGAGAAAACGCGGGGCCATGCATGGACCGATGCTCGTCGTGAGGCCCATGGCAAAGGCGGCACCCAGCGTTGCGAGGTTCACGCGCTATTGGCTCGCGACGGCGCTGAAGCCGGTTCCCGACGCGTATTGGATGTGCGTCGCCGACGCCGAGCCGCCGATCGCGCTCATCGTCGCCGGGTCGTGCTGACCAGGGCAGATGATCGTGTAGCTCGCGCTTCCGGTATTATAATTCGCGACTTGGTATTGATAGAAGCCGGCCGGCGCGACCGGATCGATCGGCGTCTGGCGTAAGTATTGCCCGAGATTCGGTTCGGTGTTCGTAACATTCGTCGCGCCGGTGACGTCCGGATAGGCCTCGTGATCGGTTTGATACTCCTCGAGCGCCGTAGCGATCTCTTTGAGATTCGCCTCGCACGCCGCCGTCTGGGCCTGCGCGCGCGCACGCATGAAATTCGGCACTAAGATGGCTACCAAGATCGCGATGATCGCCACGACGATCATCATCTCGATGAGCGTAAATCCGCGCTCCCCGGTACGTGACATCCGCGCTCCGTTTCCGGCGTATTGCCTTCCACCACGAAGAGTGCCCACGTTCGCGCGACGGTGGGACGCCCGCTCGGCCGGAGGAGGTCACCCTTCCGACCGGGTACGGGGAACTCGAGCGCGAATAGCGCCGTTAATCACCCATCGACGATGTAGCAAAGGAAGTGCCGTTGCGCCGTCACCTCGCTGTTTTTGTGCTGTTTGCGAGCGCGTTGCTCGTGGCCGCGACCCCCGCACCGCGCCCGACTGCAAAGTCCACGCCTGCGCCCGCCGCTACGGCCGCGCCGACGGCGGAACCCACGCTCTTCGACAGCAACGAGCCCGTCGTGCTGATCTACCCGTTCGATGCGCCCTCCGACTTGGATCCGCGTACGGGCAACGCGATCGCGCAGATCTTCGCGCAGGTCCTCGTCCAAACCGGCGGCGTGAGAGTGCTGCAAATCCCGGCCGGCATCAAACGCGAGGACTTTCAGAAGTTCGCGCACGTGCAGCACGCCGACTATTACATCAGCGGTTACGTGCAGCCCATCGGTCAAGGTGCGGCGATCGTCACGCAGGTCGTCGACGTCAACAGCGACATCAGCGTGTACTCCGCCACGACACAGGTTGCCGACGCGCCCGACGTCGCTTCGCAGGCGCTCAATGCACGTACCGTGATCCTCGAAGCCGCGGGAATCTCGCACCCCGAAATCGCCACCGGTCCGGCCTCTACGCCCACGCCAGCGTCCACGGCCGGTGCGTCGATGCCGATCAACAACGTGCTCGCCGATATCTTCAAGGGCAGGCCGCGGCCCGCGACGCCTGCGCCGACACCCACGCCCAGCAAGCCGCTGCGCGGCGTCATCCTCGTGCACCTGATCGGAAGCGCGCAAAGCAAGACGCTCGACGCCGCGACCGCCGACCTCTACCACGCGATGAGCAGCTACTACTCCGTCGCGATGTCGGGAACGGTCACGAGCGATCCCAGTAAAGTGGCGAACACGATCTGCGGCATGCACCGCGACAACACGATCGCATCGGGCAGGCTCGACGTGCAGCACGTCGGAGGCTTCCGCCCGCACGACAGCTACACGTTCACGCTCGAAATCTACGCATGCTTCGGGCCGGTGCTCTACACGAACACGCAAACCAACGACGACTTCGCACGCGCGGTCAAAGACGCGGTCGAGGCCTACTACACCGACCATCCGGAGAACTCTTAGCCGAGCGGCTCTCCCTCGAGCAGTCCTTCCGGGAGATCGTCGACGACGATCTCCTTTTTTTCGAGATCGATACTACGGATGAAAGCGCGAACCATCGGCAGCAGGCGTCCGCCCACGACGAGCATGTCACTCGCGGGGTAATGCTCGACGCGCTGCACGCGCCCGTAACGTTTCGCGTTCGCTCCGACGACGTCGCAACCGACCAGGTCGATATCGAGATACTCACCGGGTTCGACGTCGAGTTCTTCGCGCGGCGCGAACAGCGTCAAGCCGACGAAGCGCTGCGCGCTGGTGGCGTCGACGGCCTGCTCGAGCCTTACCAGCAGACGGCCTTTGTGTTCGCGCACGCTCTCGATCGTAACGCTCTCGCCCGTATCGAGGAGCAGCCGCGCACCGGCAGAAAAGACCGCGCGACCCGCGCTCGTCGGATCGCACTTGAGTTCACCGCGTATCCCGAAGAGGCCGGCTATGCGACCGACCGGCAGTTCATTCGCCGTCGCCGGTGGCCTCGTCGGCGGCAGCAGCTTCTTCGGCATCCAGAATGTCGACCGAGACACGGCCTTCGGCGGCGGCGCGCACGATCGTGCGCAGCGCTTGCGCCACGCGTCCGTTGCGGCCGATCACTTTGCCCAAGTCTTCGGGATCGACGACCAGTTCGATGACCGGTTTGCCTTCTTCATCCGTGAATAGCTCGACGCCGGCTTCGTCGGGATGCGCGACGAGTTTCTTTGCGAGCATGTCGAGCAACGCCGTCGCGCGGCGCAGCGAAGCCCACGGATCGGCCGGCTGGCGATCGCGGCGCGTCCGCTCGTGATGACCGCCCGCGGCGCGGCCCCGCGGTGCGCGCTCGGTGCGCGCCGGACGCGACTCTTCCGGATCGACGTCGTCGATGACCGTTTCGTTCGAAGCGATCTTGCGCGCGGGAAGCGTCGAGCGGCGCTCGGCCTCATCGCCCTCCTCGCCGAAGAGCCCGAACTCGTCATCGAAGGCGGACATTACTCTTTGCCTTTACGCGGTGTGCGCTTCGTCGTGGGAACGGGTCCGCGTTCCATGATGCCCTTTTCGGCAAACAGGCGGCGAACGGTCTCCGTCGGCTGTGCGCCTTTGGCGAGCCATTCCTTGGCCTTCTCGGCGTTCACTTCGAGCGTCTTGGGTTCGGTGCGCGGGTTGTAGTGGCCGAGGATTTCGATAAAGCGGCCGTCGCGCGGCGAGCGCGAGTCGGCGACGATGAATCGATAGGTCGGCTGCTTCTTTGCGCCCATACGGCGCAGTCTGATCTTCACCATGGTCTGAGTCTAGATTTCTTTCTGGAGGCGGGGTTGAGTTGCTTCATCACCTTCTGCGCACCTTCGAAGTTCTTGATCAGCTTGTTGACGTCGCTGACCTGAGTACCTGAACCGAAGGCGATGCGCTTACGGCGCGAGCCATTGAGAAGTCCGGGATTTCGCCGCTCGGCGCGCGTCATCGAGCAGATGATCGCTTCGACGCGCCGCATGTCGCCTTCCGGAATCTCGAAGTCTTTGGGTAACGCGCGAGAGATACCGGGGATCATCTTCATGATCTCCGCCATCGAGCCGAGCTTCTTCATCTGCCGCATCTGCTCGAGAAAATCGTCCAGCGTGAAGCTGTTCTTGCGCATCTTCTCTTCGAGCGCTTTGGCTTGCGACTCGGAGTAGACGCTTTGTGTCTTCTCGATGAGGGTGAGCACGTCACCCATGCCGAGGATGCGCGATGCAAGCCGGTCGGGGTAGAACGGCTCGAGCGCCGAGAGCTTTTCGCCGACGCCGACGAACTTGATCGGTGCGCCCGTCTCGCTGAAGATCGAGAGCGCGGCGCCGCCGCGCGTGTCGCCGTCCATCTTCGTGAGGATTACGCCCGTGATACCCAGACGATCGTGGAAGCCCTTGGCGACGTTGGTCGCTTCTTGCCCGGTCATCGCGTCGGCGACGAAGAGAATTTCTTTCGGTTTGACGGCCGCCTTGATCTCTTCGAGCTCGGTCATCAGCGTGTCGTCGATCTGCAGGCGCCCCGCCGTATCGACGATCACCGTCGAAATCCCCAGCCGCCGCGCTTCGTTCACGCCGTCGCGCGCGATCTTCACCGGATCGCCGGCGCCCGCTTCGTAGACCGGAAGATCGACTTGCTTGGCAAGCGTCTGCAGCTGCGCGATCGCAGCCGGGCGATAGACGTCGGCCGCGACGAGCAGCGTGCGCCGTCCTTGCTCTTTGAGACGCAGCGCGAGCTTGCCCGCCTGCGTGGTTTTACCCGAGCCTTGCAGGCCGACCAGCATGATCACCGAGGGCGGAGCGTCGCTGAAGGCCAAGCGCGCTTGCGCGCCGCCGAGTAGTGCGACCAACTCGTCGTGAACGATCTTGACGATCGTCTGCGCCGGCGTGAGCGACTCGAGTACGTTTTGCCCGATCGCCTGCTCCTTGATGCGCGCGACGAATTGCTTCGCCGCTGCCAAGGAGACGTCGGCCTCGAGCAGCGCAATGCGAACTTCGCGCATCGCCTCGTTGACGTCGCTCTCGCTGAGTTTCCCGCGTCCGCTCAGACGCGAGAAAATCGCTCCGAGCCGGTCGCTAAGCTGGTCGAACATGATGGCTAGTGGTTATGCCCCCGCCGTTGCTTGATCGATACGCGCGACCGCGTCGCCGACCGTTTTGATCTTCTCGGCTTCTTCATCGGGAATGTCGATGTTGAACTCGGTCTCGAAGGCCATGACCAACTCGACCTGGTCGAGCGAGTCGGCGCCAAGGTCATCGGTAATCGAGGCTTCGGTCGTGACTTCCGATTCGTCGACGCCGAGCTGCTCGACGATGATCTTCTTGACTTTGTCGAACGTTGACATTACAGCTCCTTATAATCGATTGATGGTACATTCCCACGATTGGGAAACTTACATGAGTACGCCGCCGTCGACCACGATCGTCTGACCGGTGACGTAGGCGGCGGCATCCGAGCAAAGGAAGGCGACGACCCCCGCGACATCCTTGGGTGTCCCGGCTCGCCCGAGGGCGGCCGTCTTGATGAGCGCGTCCCGCGCGCCCTCCGGCATGCTCTGGGTCATCGCGGTCTCGATCAGGCCGGGCGCAACGGCGTTGACTCTTATGTTCCTCGACCCCAACTCCTTTGCAGCCGACTTGCTCAGCGCGAGAAGCCCCGCCTTCGATGCCGCGTATGCGGCCTGGCCCGCGTTCCCCGTGAGCCCCACGATGCTCGAAAGGAGCACGATAGCGCCCGCCCGCTGCTTCATCATCGGCCTGGCGACCGCGGCGCAGAGATAAAACGCCGACTTGAGATTCACGTCGAGCAATTGCTGCAGCGTCTGCGCCTTGAGGCGCAGCAACAACGCGTCGACCGATTGCCCCGCGTTCGCGATCGCGAAATCGAGCCGCCCGAAGCGCGCGACGGCCGCCTCGACTGCGCCCTCGACCGCAACCTGATCGGCGACGTCGGCCACGAGCACTTCAGCGACGGCGCCCGGACGAATCGCCGCACATTCGCCGGCGCTCTCTTCGAGCGCGGCGCGATCGCGTCCGACCAGCGCGACGTCCGCACCTTCGCGACACATCTCGACGGCGATCGCGCGGCCGATGCCGCGGCTCGCTCCCGTGATGATTGCAACGCGATCGTTGAAGTTAGACATTGGCCTTCAATTTCGTGATACCGGCGTAGTCGGTGACGACGACGACTTCAGGGGCGTTGGGCAGACGTTTCATGAGCGGCCCGAGCACGGCGCTTGCACCGCACTCGATCACCAGGTCGAGATCGTAGGTCAGCAGCTTCTCGGCCGTCGCGTGCCAGAGCACTTCGTTCGTAACCGAGCGCACGAGGTTCTTCTTGATCGTCGCCACGTCGCGATAGGGCTGCGCGTCGACGTTTGAGATCACGTCGAAATTCGGCACGGCGAAGGACGTTGCGTCGACGGCATGAGTAAAGCGCTCGATCGCCGGTTCCATGAGCGCCGAATGCCACGCGCCCGAAACGTTGAGCGGCACGACGCGCTTCGCGCCCGCGGCCATCAGCTCGTCGCCGGCAAGCTGCACGGCGTGCAAATCGCCGCTGATCACGATCTGCGAGGGAGAGTTGAAGTTTGCGAGCTGTACGCGCGC
>Ga0335072_10002933_pt1 | contig 26033 bp, 23 predicted proteins | sample Lox_Sample_21_FD_206725 | JGI IMG/M metagenome (GOLD analysis project Ga0335072, IMG submission 206725) | Soil microbial communities from Loxahatchee National Wildlife Refuge, Florida, United States - Lox_Sample_2.1 | ecosystem: Environmental > Terrestrial > Soil > Wetlands | place: USA...
AGGGGTTTATCCTGGTAGTAGAGCTGACACCCAAGCACTCTGAAAACGGCCGGCGCAACGGTTCCGTGAGGAACGGAGCGGAGCACTCGGGCAGCGGCGAGCGCACGCACGCCGGCAACGACGAGCGCCGCCACGCCGGCAACGGCGAACGCCGGCACGTCGGCAACGGCGAGCGCCGGCGCGAGGAGCTGGCGGACTTCCTGCGGACGAAGCGCTCGAGCCTCCAGCCCGACGACGTCGGCCTACCGGACGGGAGCCGCCGTCGCACCCCGGGGCTTCGCCGTGAGGAAGTCGCGCTCCTGGCCGGGGTCGGCACCACCTGGTACACGTGGCTCGAGCAGGGCCGGGACGTGCGCGCGTCGCTCGACGTGCTCGAGGCCGTCGCCCGCGCGCTGCGGCTGACGCCTGCGGAACGCGCGCACCTGATCCTGCTCGGCCGCGGCGAGCAGGCGTCACCTTGCAAAGCGCCGGCGGAGAAGGTGCCACCGACGCTGCGAAGGCTGGTCGAGAACACCGGACCTGGTCCGGTCTATCTGCTCGGTCGCCGCTGGGACTACCTGGCCTGGAACAGGTCGTTCGAGCGCGTGTTCGGCTGGGAGCCAGGCCCGGATCCGCTGACGCGCAACCACGTGTGGCTGTGGTTCATGGATCCCGCGCGGCGCACGCTGTGCTCAGGCGACTGGGCCGCGAGCGCGCGGCTGCTGGTGGCCAAGTTCCGCGCCGACAGCGCGAGGCACATCGGCGATCCCGCGTTCGAGGAGCTGACGTCCGCGCTCAATTCCTCGAGCCCCGAGTTTCGCAAGCTGTGGAAGCGCCACGAGGTCGCCGGCAGCGGCACGGGCCGCAAGGAGCTGACGCATCCGCTCGTGGGGCCGCTCGCGTTCGACCATGCGGTGTTCCTCCACGGCGAGGCCGGCGATCAGCGCCTGGTCGTGTACTCGCCGGCGTGCGAGTTCGATACGCGCGCGAAGCTGGCTCAGCTGCTCGACGATGAGCGCGAGCCGGACGTCGTGCCGGCCGCGACCTGACGCTCCCGTTTCTGCGCCGGCGGGCGTTCTTGTTACGCCCACGTGACCAGTGTCGCGTTACCGTCAGGCGTGTCTTCGACAGCTCTTAAGAAGACTTGACGTTGCTCTGCCGGAGCCCTGGTGAGATGACCGACATGACCACTCAAGCGCCCCCCCATCCGACTCAGCAGCCGGGCGCGCCGCGCCGCGAGGAGACCGCGATCCTCCCGCCCGAGCATGAGACCGCGCCGCTCGAGGCCGGCCCCGTCGCCCCGATTCTCGACTCCCTCAATCTTCTGGACCACCGCACTCGCAGCCGCGCGATCAGCCGCCGGCTGGCCCCGTTCGGCCACTATCTCGCGTTCGGCGACAACGGCACCGACTGGCTCGTACCGCTCGACGCCAACGTCACGCACATCGGGCGTGGCCTCACCTCGCACGTCCGGGTCGAGGAGCAGCGGGTGTCGCGCAGCCACGCGATCCTCGTGCGCCACGGCCACCACACCCGGCTCCTCGACAACCGTAGTGCCAACGGCACGTTCGTCAACGGCCGCCAGATCATCGCCACAAATATTGCGGACGGCGACGTCATCCGCATCGGGCCAGTGGTGATGACCTACGTTCAGGTCGTTTGAGCCCGCACCGCGCGCCGCGGCCCTTGACGGGCCCGCGGCGCGGTGCGAGGCGATCCCTCCCACGGCCGGGTAGCGGCTGACTTCCAACTCGACCGACCTCCCGGGGTTGGGTTGGAGGTTGGCCGCGTGGCCGCCGGTCGCGGCATTCCCGACATCTGAAATCGTTCGGGCGAGATGTCGTCGGGTCAAGGGAAGATCGCGTTCGCCGGTGGGACACTCGACCGTGCCGCGCACCTGCGCGAGGACGGCGCCGCCGATCGGTTGCGGGACCTCGACACCTCGCGGGTCGTGCTGGTCGGGGATGGTCAGACCGTCGCGGTGACCGCCGGCGGTGGCGGGCTCGCGCTCGTGCCGGTGGCCGCGGTGCCGGGCGACGCCGAGCTCACGTTTCTCGGGCTCAACCCGGCGGGGGCGGCGGTGTTCGCGTATGACGCCGGCGGCGACGGCGGGGCTTCCTGGGGCGGCAGCCCTCAGCCGGCGCTTGAGTTCGCGGCGCTTCGTGCCCTCGCCGGCGAACTCGAACCGGCGGAAGCGGCGCTCGCCGCCTACGCGGTCGCGCTCGTCGGCTGGCACCGCGTCGCGCGCTACTGCGGGCGGTCCGGTGACCTGACCGTGGTGGAGGCCGCCGGCCACCGTCGCCGCTGCCCCGTGTGCGGGCTGGTCCAGTTTCCGCGGACCGACCCGGCGATCACGATGCTCGTGCAGTCCGGCGATCGCTGCCTGCTGAGCCGCCGGCAGGGCGCGCCGGCGAACCGGTGGTCGGCACTCGCCGGATTCGTCGAGCCCGGCGAGACGCCGGAGGAGGCCGTGATCCGCGAGGCCCGTGAGGAGACCGGCGTCGAGGTCGTCGCCGTCGAGTACGTCACCTCGCAGCCCTGGCCGTTCCCGCAGGCGCTGATGATCGGCTTCTGGGCGTTCGTCGACGACGACGACAACGCCGGCGAAGCGACGCTCACGCCCGCGCCCGACGAGTTGGTCGACGCGCGCTGGTGGGCCCGCGACGAACTCGCGCGCGCGCTCAGCGCCGGCGAGATCATCCTGCCGCCGCCGGGCACGATCGGCAACTACCTGATCTCGACCTGGCTCGCCGGCGCCACCCTGTAAAACGCAGCAAATCGCCCGACCCGGACCCACCGCGGCCACATAAGCATGGCCACCCTGCTGATGTGGCCGCCGGCAAGCGGCAACGGGCGATTTGGTGCGAAATACAGGTGGCCGAGGGTGTGGGCGGCCCCGCGCCGACCGCGAACCGCCGACCGCCGACCGCCGACCGCCGACCGCCGACCGCCGACCGCCAACCGCCAACCGCCAACCGCCAACCGCCAACCGCCAACCGCGAACCGCCGACCGCCGACCAGCGACGGGGGCGAACGCCGTTACGCCACCGGGGCCCGAAGCGCCCGCACGACCGCAGCGTGCTCGCGCATCGTCTCCATCCCGTCGGCCCCCGGCTGGCGCCCGAACCCGCAGTACATCGCCACCCCGAAGTCGCTCAGGTACCGCAACGCGGTCGCATGCCGGCGCCTTAGCCCCGGCAAACCGTCCACGGGCAGCACGATCCCGAGATACACGCGCGTGTCCCCCACGTCGAGATCGCTGAGGGGCCGGAAGAAGCGCTTGTCCTCGGACCGCAGGTAGCGCGGCCCGGCCATATGCACCCAGTCGACCGGTCGGCCGGAGTTCGCGACCGCGTAGTTGGCCATCCGCACGAGCACCTCGTAGTCACGGGCCTCATACATCGGCCACTCCGGGAACGTGCCGTAACAGAGGTGGTAGCCGACCATCACGTCTTCGGGGATCTGTGGCGTGAGCCGCGCCACCGGGCCGGCGAAGCGCTCCCACGCTCCCTCCGGCGTCCACGCCAGCACGCCCTCGATGTCCTGGACCTCGTAGGCCATGTCCCATTGGATCGCCAGATCGCCGGCCGGAATCACGTCGAGCAGCTGGACCAGCGAGCGGCCCACCAGATCCTCGTAGGCGCGCTCGGCCACCGGGTAGTCGCGGGCGAAGTCGGCCTTGAACCCATTCAAGGCGCTGGACGGAAACGGAAGGCCGACCTGGAACCGGAGCCCCGCAGGGATCACCCCCTGATCGCGCAGCCGAGCGAACACACGCCACGACTCGAGCGCGTCATCGATCCGCGGCCACGTGTCGAAGTGCAGTTCGCGAACGCCGGAGCGAATTGAAAAAACCGGCGTCTCGTACGCGTGCCGCGGAATCCCCGTCGGGGAATCGGTCTCGGATACGACGAGAACGTCCGGGTTCGGCCGCACGAGGCGCTCGCGCTCGTACCCGACCCACGCCGCGCGCGGACCGGTCTCGCCGTCGGGGAGGGCGAACACGAGATCCCCGAACAGCTCAGCGCCGGCGCGGAACGCCTCGTCCGTCGACGACGCCGGCAGGCTCCCGACGAGCAGTAACTCGCTTGTCGCGCGGGCGCTCACGACGCTTCGCCGAGCATCTCGCCGCCGGCGATCTCGTCGACCACCTCGGTCACATCGCGCGCCACCAGCGCGGCGTACGCGCCGCGGCGCTCCATCAACTCGTCATGCGTCCCCCGCTCGACGATCCGGCCCTGGTCGAGCACCACGATCTGTTCGGCATCCCGGACGGTCGACAGCCGGTGCGCGATCGTGATCGTCGTGCGTCCCTCCGCGAGTCGTTCGAGTTCGGCCTGCACGGCCGCCTCGGTCTGCGTGTCGAGCGAGCTCGTGGCCTCGTCGAGCACCAGCACCGGCGGGTTGCGCAGCACGGTCCGCGCGATCGCCATCCGCTGCTTCTCGCCGCCCGAGAAGCGGTAGCCGCGCTCGCCGACGACCGTGTCGTAGCCGTCGGGCAAGGAGGCGATCAGGTTGTGAATCCGCGCCGTGCGAGCGGCCTCCTCGATCTCGTCATCGGTCGCGTCCGGACGCGCGAACCGGAGGTTCTCGCGGACGCTGGCGTGGAACAGATAGGTCTCCTGTGAGACCACGCCAACCGTCGCCGCCAGCGACTCGAGCGAGGCATCGCGGACGTCGACCCCGTCGATCGTCACCCGGCCCTCCTGCGGTTCGTATAGCCGGGCCACCAGGTAGCCGAGCGTCGTCTTGCCGGCGCCGGTCTCGCCCACGACCGCCGTGCGCGTCCCCGCGGGGACGACGAGGTCGATGTCGCGGACCGTCCACGGGTCGTTGCCCGAGCCGTTCTCGCTCCCCGAGTACCGGAACGACACCCCCTCGAACCGCACCTCCCCGAGCAACTCATCCGGGCGCAGCTCCACCGGGTGCGACGACTCGACGATGTCGACCGGCAGGTCGAGGTACTCGAAGATGCGATCGAACAGCGCCAGCGACGTCTGCATGTCGGCCTGGACGCCGAGCAGCGACTGGATCGGGAACAGCAGCCGCGTTTGGAGCGTGGTGAATGCGACCACGGTGCCGATCGAGATCGACGTCCCGATGAACGTCTGCCCCGCAAGCCAGTAGATGATCGCCGGCTGCACCGCAAACGTGAACTGGATCGTGGCCATCATCCAGCGTCCGGCCATCCGCGAGCGAACCTCGAGGTCGGCGATGTCCTTCGACTCGGTCGTGAAGCGCCCGGCCAGGTCCGAACCGCGACCCATCGTCTTGCCGAGCATGATCCCCGACACCGACAGCGACTCGGCCACGAGCGCCGACATGTCGGCGAGCTGGCGCTGCTGCTGGGTCGTGATCTTGCGGCGGATCTGGCCGACGCGCCGGGTCATGTAAACCGACGGCGGCACGAACACCAGCGAGATGATCGCCAGCCGCCAATCGAGCAGACACATCGCCACGAGCGAGGCGATCACGGTGGTGGCGTTCTGCGCGATCGTGGTGGCGGTCGTGGTGACGACGCTGTCTAGCCCGCCGATGTCGTTGGCGATCCGGGACTGCACCTCGCCCGTGCGGGTGCGCGTGAAGAACGCCAGCGACATCTTCTGGAGGTGCTGGTAGACGGCGGCGCGCAGATCGTGCATCACGCGCTGGCCGACGACGTTCGACATGTACGTCTGCCACACGCTCGTCGCGTTGGTGAAGATCGAGATCGCGATCATCGCGAGCACGGTCGTGGTCAGTACGGTCTCGTCGTGCTGGAGGATCCCGACGTCGAGCGCCTTCCTGAGCAGGAACGGCTGGAGGATCGCGATCCCGGCCGAGACGACGATCAGCACGAGTACGGCCGTGAGCCGCAGGCGGTACGGCTTGAACAGCGCGAGGATCCGGGCGGTGTCGCGCTCGCGGGTCGGGTCCATCAGCGGCGGCGGCTTCTTCGAGGGTCCGCGCAGCGACCGCATCGCCCCGCTGCCGCCGGCGCCGTGCGATGCCGCAAAGCCGTGATTCCCAGAACTCATCTACCCCCTCATGATGACAGCGCCGCACGCTTCGACCGGAGACGAAATGTCGACGCGCTACCGTGTATGCCATGAAAGGCGACGCGGACATTGCCAGCATAGGCGCGCTCGTCGCCGACCCCGGGCGCGCCAAGATTCTCCTCGCCCTCGGCGACGGCCGTGCGCTTCCGGCCAGCGTCCTCGCCGACGAGGCCGGCGTGGCCGCCTCGACCGCGAGCGCCCACCTGGGCAAGCTCGTCACCGGCGGCCTTCTCCGCGTCGAGCGCCACGGGCGCCACCGCTACTTCCGCATCGCCGGGCCGCAGGTGGGCGAGCTGATCGAGGCCCTGGCGCGCGTGTCACCGCCCGCGCAGGTCCGGTCGCTCAAGCAGGGGAGCAAGGCGCAGGCGGTTCGCTTCGCGCGCACCTGCTACGACCATCTCGCCGGGATGCTCGGCACGCAACTGATGGAGGCGATGCTCGATCGCGAGCTGCTCACCGGGGGCGACGGGGTGTTCGACCCCGACAGCTCAGGCGAGGACCGGCTCGCCTCGCCCGGATTCGACCTCGACTACCGCCTAACTCCGAGCGGCGTCAGCGAGCTGAAGGCATTCGGCATCGACTTCGACTCGCTCCCGACCCGCCGGCCGCTGATCCGGTACTGCGTCGACTGGAGCGAGCAGCGTCATCACCTGGCCGGATCGCTGGGAGCGGCGCTCGCCGCCCGGTTGACCGATCTTGGCTGGGTGCGCAAGGCCGACAGCAGCCGCGCCGTTCACGTGAGCGACGACGGGTTCGACGGCCTGCGTGAGCATTTCGGGCTCGAGCTGAGCCCGGTCTCCGACGCCTGAGCGATACTGCAAGAAGTGTCCGGACAGGAGATCGGCCTCGCCCTATCGGTGTTCTTCGCATGCACGGTCGAGGCCGTCGAGGCGCTCACGATCGTGCTCGCCGTCGGCGTCACGCGCAGCTGGCGCTCGGCGCTGACCGGCGTCGCTGTCGCCACGTTGGTGCTCGCGGTGGTCGTCGCCGCGCTCGGCCCGGCGCTCACGCAATTGCCGATCGATGTCCTGCGCGTGGTCGTCGGCGGGTTGCTGCTCGTGTTCGGGCTCCAGTGGCTGCGCAAGGCGGTGCTTCGCTACGCCGGCCTCAAGGCGCTCCACGACGAGGACAAAACGTTCGCCGAAGAGAGCGACGCCGCCCGCGCGGCGGCCCGCGACGGCGCGGGGTTTGACGGCTACTCGTTCACGATCGCGTTCAAGGGCGTGCTGCTCGAGGGACTCGAGGTCGCGTTCATCGTGCTCACGTTCGGAGCGAGCCAGCACAACATCGGCCTCGCGGCCGTCGCGGCGGCGGTCGCGATCGCGGTCGTCGTGCTCGCGGGAGTGCTCGTACGCGCGCCGCTCGCGCGCGTGCCCGAGAACACGATGAAGTTCTTCGTCGGCGTGATGCTGACGTCGTTCGGCATCTTCTGGGGCGCCGAGGGCGCCGGCGCGTCGTGGCCCGGCGGCGACGCGGCACTGCTTGTGATCATCCCGGGCGTGGCGCTCGCGGGGCTGGCGATGGTCAGGTGGCTCCGGCGCGCGCCCGCGCATCGAGCGGTGGGAGAGCCCGCGTGAGCTGGATCGTCCGCGCCGCGTCCGCGGTCTGGGAGTTCGTCGTCGGCGATGACCCGGTCACCGCGTTCGGCGTCGTGGTCGCGCTCGGCGCCACCGCGCTGATCGCCGGTGCCGGGGCGCCGGCGTGGTGGGTGATGCCGCTGGCGGCGCTTGCCCTGCTCGGGCTGTCACTGCGGCGAGCGGCGCGCTGATCCCGCTCTGACAGTGCCGGACACCGTGGCCCGGCCGCGGTCCCTCCCTACTTCCGGTCGGTGAACGACGGGAGCAGCAGGGAGAACATCCGTGGCGACGACTCCACCGGGGGCGGGTTCTGTGCCGGCGAGGACCAGAGCGAGCGCGAAGGCGCGGGCACCTCAGGTTCCACCCGGCTCGGCCGTGGGGCGCGGTGGCGAAACGGTCTGAACTTCATGTCGAGACCCCCTTCGTATCCCAGAAAGCCCGCTATTTGCGGACATGCATGGACAGGTATACCCGATCGGACCCGGTTTTCATCCCGCTGCTGTTGAAAAACGTCCGCTTCCGGACCCGACCCGCCACGTTTCGACACCGGAGCAACCCCACCGGTCCAGCACAGTGGCGAGCGACGCGGCCGGGTGCCCCCAACCTGGCCGCGCCCAGGGTGGTCAGCGGATGGCTGCCAGCGCCCCAATCTTCGCCGTGGCGCGGCCGCCCCCGCCCGCGCCGGTCTCGACGACTGTGAACGTCGCCGACTCCTTGCCCCCGTTACCGAGCGCGGTCACCGCCGCGACCGGCAGCTTGACCGTGAGCGTGAGCGCGCGTCCGGTCTTGACCGCGCCCCGCACCGGTCCAAGCTTGTACGTCTTGGTCTTCCGCTTGCCGTGCCCCGGCTGGCCCCCGGTCACCTGCGTGAGCGTTCCCGTGAGCTTGACGTTGCCCGCCCGATCGCACTTGACCGTCAAGGTCACCGCGCCTGGCACGGGCTTGTGGCCCGCCTTCTCGACAGCCTTGCCCTTCGGCGCGGCCAGCAGCACCTTGTTGCCGTTCGGCTTGAGTGTGCACGTGACCGGGGCCGGGGCGGTCTGGCTCGGCACGGGCAGCGTGCCAGACGTCGAGGCCGGACCGACCGGTGCCGCATACGCGAACTGATCGGCGTCGGATGCCTCCGAGGTCCCCTGGCCGGTGCTCACCGTCACGTCGACCGTGCCGGACCCGCCCGGCGCCACCGCGGTCAGCTCGTACGGACTCACATACGTCACCGACGCCGCGGGGGCCTGCCCGAAGTCGACAGTCGAGCCGGGATGGAAGCCGGTGCCCGAGATCGTCACCTGCGTGCCTCCTCCGGGCAACCCTGTCGCGGGCGACACCGCCGACACCGTCGGGGCCTGCTCGATCACGAGCAGCCACGGATTGCTGAGGCCGGTCGACCCCCCAGCGATCGTGTCCTGTGGGATCGGGGATCCGGACGCGGCGAGCTGCGACGGCGTGAACTCGACGATGCTTCCGGCGGTGCCGTCGGGCTTGAAGTTGGCCACCCACAGGTCTCCGGCGGCGTCGAACTGAGCCTGGTCTGACCCGTCGAGGCTGCCCGCGCCGTCCGAGCTGAGCGTCACCGCCGGAGTCGGGGCGCCGGTGGCGAGCTGACTCGGGGTGTACTCGACCACGGTGTTTCCCTGGTCGCCGTTGCTCACCCACAGATCCCCGTTGCGATCGAAGGTCAGGGCATCCGGCGTGGCGATGCTTTCCGACGCATCAGGCGAAAGCGTGACCACCGGAACCAGCGCTCCGCCGGCCGCCAGTTGACCCTTTGCGTACTCGACCACGGTGTTCCCGTTGAAGTTCGAGACCCACAGGTTTCCGGCGGCGTCGAAATCGAGGCCGATGGGCTCGTTGAGGCTGTTCGAGCCGTCGTCCGCGATCGTCACGACGGGGACCTGGTCTCCCCCGCCCGCTAGCTCGGCCTTTGTGTACTCGACGACCGAGTTCGAAGCGGAGCTGGCCACCCACAGGTCCCCGGCGGCATCGAAGGCAGCTCCAGAGGGATCGTCGAAGACGTTCGCGTTGCCCGGCGTGAGCGTCACCGCCGGCGGCTGGTTCCCACCGTCGACGAGCTCACCCCTGGTGTACTCGACCAGCGTGTTGGCGAACGAGCCCGGCACCCACAGATCCCCCGCCGCGTCGAGCGCGCCGTCGACGGGGTCGCCGAGGCTGCCCGAGCCGTCCGTCAGGGAGCTGGCCGGCATCGCCTCGCCGCGGTCCGAGAGCGGGAACGAGGTGAGCGTGCCAGTGTCATCGTTCCCGGCCACCAGAGTCGGTGTCACGGACGCGGTGGCGGCGTAGGTGAACACGTCGGCCGAGGACGTCGCCGAGACGCCCTGGCCGGTGCTCACGGTCACGTCGACCGCGCCGGTCCCCGCCGGCGCGACCGCCGTCAGCTCGCGCGGGCTCACATAGGTGACCGAGACCGCGTGGTTCCCGCCGAAGTCGACGGTTGAACCCGGATAGAAGCCCGTGCCCGAGATCGTCACCCGGGTGCCGCTCGGCCCTCGCCCTGTGGAAAGCGAGGAGACCGTCGGTGCCTGCTCGATCGCGACGCTCTCGGGCTCGTCCAGGCCGGTGTTTGCGCCCTGGATCATGTCCGCTGGAGCGGGCGACCCTCCGGACGCCAGCTGGTCAGCGTCGAACTCCTCCACCGCGTTGCCGACGTAGTCCGCCACCCACAGGTCCCCCGCAGAATCGAATGCCATCTGCGCCGGGAAGGCCAGATCTCCGTTGCTCTGGGAAATCGTGGCGGCCGGCGTCGGCGCGCCCGTCACGAGCTGTGACGGTGTGTACTCGACGAGGCTGTGCGTTCCCGAGCTCGCCGTCCACAGGTCGCCGGTCGCGTCGAACGCGATCGACACGGGCCCGTTGAGGTCACTCGCGCCGGCACTCGCGATCGTCGTCGCCGGGGTCGGGTCACCCGACGCCCCGAGCTGGGCCGGGGTGAACTCGACGAGCGTGTTCGTGACGTAATTCGGCACCCACAGGTCGCCGGCGGCATCGAAGGCGAGGAAATACGGGATCGCGAGGCTCTGCGAGCTGTTGGCGGTCAGAGTCACGGCCGGCGTCTGCGCGCCGCCGACGGCGAGCTGGCCGGGGGTGTACTCGACGATCGAGTCCGATTCGGAGTTGGCCACCCACAGGTCTCCCGCGGCGTCGAAGGCGACTCCCGTCGGGCCGTGGAGGCTCCCCTGCGCGCCTGCGGTGAGGGTGACCAGCGGCATCTGAACACCCCCGGCCGCGAGCTGCGCCTTGCTGTACTCGACGACCGTGTTGGAACTGGAGTTCGTCACCCACGCGTCGCCGGCGGCGTCGAGCGCGATGCCCCCGGGCTGGGTGAGGCTGTTAGAGCTGTCGGTGGCTACGGTCGCGGCCGGAGGCACGTTGCCGTTGTCGGACAGAGAGAACGACGTGAGCGCGTTGGCGCCGTCGTTGACGACCTCGATGCCCGGCGCGATCGTGGCCGCGTGCGCACCGGCCGTCGCCGCCAGTGGCAGCGCCAGGGCCAGACACGCGAGCAGGATGTGAAAGCGGATGCGCATGGATGTTCTCCGGGTCCGGGGCGAGCGTCAGCGAAAGGTGGAGGGGCCTTCCGGCAAGGGGAACGGAAGGCCCCTCCTGGGGGTGCGTTGTGCGGGTTAGCCGAGGAATCCGGTGTAGCCGGCGAAGCAGTCGTGCGCGGCGCTGCCGTTGCCCGAGGGCCAGTTGACGCCGTCGTTGTAGAACACGTCCACCTCCTGACCGTCAGCGGCGATCTCGGTCGAGCTGCTCGCGCTCCCGACCTGGGTGAAGTCACCCGCGTTCAGCGGGTTGGCCATGGTCGTGTTCATCGCATCGCTGTCAGTGTGGATGTTGATCTTGGTCCCGGCGGGCATCGGGCCGTTGCCATCGAGGTCGGCGGTCGTGTTGGCGGTGACGTCGAATGTCACCTGCTGGGCGCCCGGCTGACCGCTCGGGTCAGAGCACGTCGAGCTGAACGTGTAGTGGCCGGCGTGACCGAGGACCTTGGTCTGGCCGACGCGTAGGAACTTGTCGCCGCCCGAGCTGACGAAGTGCTTGGCGGCGAGGTAGTAGCTCGGCGGCTGACCGCCGAGGCGCTGCGAGTTACTGGCGATTTGCGACGCGGCGAATGCGGCGCCGCCGCCGAGCGCGACGAACAGTGCAACCAGCGCGAGTACGAACGACGGCGAGGGAAGACGAAACTTCACGGCGAACCTCCGATCTGGGAACTTGGTCTGACGGGCTCCCGAGAAGGGATTTGCCGTCGCAGAAGATCCTGCGGCTAAATCGGGATGCGCACATCGGGCAGTCACCCGGTGTTTATGAGGATCCCCTTACTAGACGTACACGAGCGTTTAGATGTCGGTGTCTGGCCTTTAGACCGGCCGCACCGGTCTTTAGAATTTGGGCCTGGACCACGCGCCATGGGGAGTCGAGTGCGCGGCAGCAGAGCCACGACGGCAAGGTGCCCTGACTGATCGAGCAGACCGCAACCCAGACGAGTGAGCAGCGCGCCGATGACGGGACGCTCGGCAACCTGCCGGTCCAACTCACCAGGCTTGTCGGTCGCGACGCCGCACTGGCCGAATTGCGGTCGCTGGTTTGGCGCGGACGCGTCCTGACCCTGTGCGGGCCCGGCGGCGCGGGAAAGACACGGCTCGCGATCGCCCTCGCGGATTCGATGCGGCCGGACTTCGTCGGCGGCGCCTGGTGGGTCGACCTGTCCGCGACACTCGATTCCGACCTGGTCCCGCAAATCGTCGCGGCCACGGTGCTCAAGCGGGATCTGACCAACGATCCCGCGCCGGCCGCGCTCGCGCATCGCTTCCCCGAATCGACGCTGATCACGCTCGACAACTGTGAGCAGGTGGTCGACGGCTGCGCGGACCTGATCGTGGCCCTGCTCGCGCGCTCCCAGTCGCTGCGGGTGATCGCGACGAGCCGTCAGCCGCTCGGCATCCCCGGCGAACAGGTCTGGCGGGTCGGCGGGCTCGCGATCACCGAGGCCGACCCGGCCGACGAGGATGGCCACGGGGACCACGCCATCGAGCGCAGACGCGACGACCCTGACGACGGCGCCGTGTCGCTGTTCATCGAACGCGCCACCGAGGCGTCGAGCCGGTTCGATCCCGACGCCCCCGGGGCGCGCGACAGCATCCGCCGGATCTGCCGGTGGCTCGACGGGTTGCCGCTGCCGATCGAGCTCGCCGCGGCGCGAGTACCTGTGCTGTCGCTGGGTCAGATCGCGGACCGGCTCGAGCGGGACGCCACCGTGCTACGCCACACGAACCGGACGGCGCCGGAGCGCCACCGCACCCTCGACGCGACACTCGAGTGGAGTCATCGCATGCTCGAGCCCGGCGAGCAACGGCTGTTCCGCCGCCTCGGCGCTTTCCGCGGGACGTTCTCGCTCACGGCCGCCGAATACGTCTGCGGCGGCTATCAGCTCGATGCCGCGGAGGTACTCGATCTGCTCGCGGTGCTGATCGACCGTTCGCTCGTCCAGGTCGTCGACGACCCCGAGGATCCGCGCTACCGGCTCCTGTCCACCGTCCGCCAGTACGCGGCCGCCAAGCTGTGGGATACCTCGGAGGGCCCGACCGTCCGCTGGCGGCACGCCGAGTTCTTCTCGGCGATGGCCGGGGAGGCACACGCCGGCTTTGCCGGCGGCGAGGAGCTCCTGTGGCTCCAGCGCCTCGCCGTCGAGCACGACAACCTGGTCGAGGCGCTCCAGTGGCTGCTCGACGAGTCGATCGATGCGTGCGCGCAGATGGCTTCGATGCTGTGGCCGTTCTGGTACCGGCGCGGCTTCTACCGCGAGGCGCGCATGTGGTTCGAGCAGATCCTCGCGCGGGCGGAGGAGATCTCGCCGGCGCGGCGCGCGGACATCCAGGTCAACGTGGGCGAGGTCGCGTTCCTGCAATGCGACTACGAGGTCGCAAGCGGATACCTGAACAGCGCGCTCGATCTCGTCCACGAGCTCGGCGACCAGCGCGCCGCCGCGGCCGCGCTCCAGCGGCTCGGGTCGATCGCGCGCGAGCAGGGCCGCTACGACGAGTCCCGCGAGCTGCACGAGCGGAGCCTGTCGATCTGGAGACAGCTCAGGGACGGGGACGGCGTCGCCGCCTCGCAGGACTACCTCGGGTTCGTCGCCTGGCTGCGCGGCGACAGCGACACGGCCGAGGAGGTGGGCAATGCCGCGCTCGCGGAGTTCCAGCGGACCGGCAACCTCCAGGCGAGCGCCAACGCCCTGGTGAACCTGGGCGCGTGCGCGCTGTATCGCGGCGCGCTGCCGATTGCACAGCAGCGGCTCGAGAAGGCGCTGGCGATCGCGCGGGAGCTCGGTTTTCAGGAGGGCATCGCGTGGTCGCTCCACGAGCTCTCGATCGCCGCGCGCCTCTCGCGGCGCCCCGCCGGCGAGACCGCCCCGATGCTGTGCGAGGCGCTGCTGATCCACCGGCGCCTCGGCGACCGCTGGCGGGTCGCGAGCGTGCTCGAGGAGATCGCCGGCGCGGTGCTGGCCCGCAACGATCCCCGCCGCGCGATCGAGGTCCTGGCTGCCGCCGAGGCGATTCGCGAGCGACTGGGTACGCCGGTCCCGCCGGTCGAGTCGCCCGACCGCGACGCGGTCGTGGACCAGCTCGTGCGCAAGCTGAACGTCTCGGTGTTCGGGGCGGCCTGGGCGAGCGGCCGTGCCCGCAGCCTCGACGCGACGATCGAGATCGTGGTCGAGGCGATCGACTCGCCCGCCGGCTCCGCCACGAGCCGCGAGTCGCTCGAGGCTCCGCTCCTGACCCCGCGCGAGCTCGCGGTGCTCGAGCTCCTCGCCGAGGGTCACACGAACCGCGAGATCGCCGCCGCCCTCTACATCAGCGCCAGCACCGCCGGCGTACACGTCTCGAACATCCTGCGCAAGCTCGGCGCCAAGCGGCGGGTCGACGCCGCCGGCATCGCCCACAAGATGGGTCTGCTTCCGGTCCGCTGATTACGCGGGCGCGAGCCTGACCGGCAGCGACTTCAGCTGGTTGACGAACGTCGACGCCACCCACGTCGGCTCGCCGGCGAGCTCCATGTTCGGGTAGCGCGCGAGCGTTTCCTCGAACAGGACCCGCAACTCCAGCCGCGCCAGCGCCGTGCCGAGGCAGAAGTGCCGCCCGCCCGCGCCGAACGCCTGATGCTCGGGATTGCGGCACGCGTCGAACCGGTCGGGCTGCTCGTAGCGCTCGCCGTCGCGTCCTGAGGACACGTACCACATGACGACCTTCTCGCCCTCGCGAATCGTCTGACCCGCGAGCTCGGTGTCGCACGTGGCCGTCCGCCGGAAGTGCGCGAACGCCGGAAACATGCGCAACGACTCCTCGACCGCGCTCGGGATCAGCGCGGGATCGTCGAGCAACAGCCGGCGCTGGTCGGGATGCTCGAGCAGCGCGCGCATCCCGCTGCAGAACGTCGCCTTGGTGCTGTCGTTGCCGGCGGCCATCAGCAGGAAGAACCCCATCACGATCTCCTGCTCCTCGAGCCTCTCGCCCTCGATCTCGGCGTGGACGAGCACGCTGGTCAGATCGTCGGTCGGCCGCTCGCGGCGTTCGTCGATCAGCCGCCGGCACCGCTCGAAGATCTCGGGGATGTTCTCGTCGAGCAGCGAGTCGACGCCCTGCGGGCTCACGTCCGGGTCCGCGACCGCGAGCGTCGAGTTCATCAGCCTGGCCCAGATCGCGTCGTCCTCGGGCGGGATCCCCATGAAGCTCCCGATCACGCGTGAGACCACGGGCTGCGCGACGTCGGACACCAGATCACACTCCGCACGGCCGTCGAGGCGGTCGAGCACGCCCGCCACGATCGCCCTGATCTCGGGTTCGTGGGCGGCGATCCGCTTCGGCGTGAAGCCGGCCTGGAACAGCATCTTGAGGCGGTCGTGCCGGGGCGGATCCATCCCGATGAACATCGAGCGGATCAGCTTGAGCGGGAACACGCCGGTCGAGGTGATCCCTCCGAGCTCCGACGAGTACGTGCGCCAGTCGCGGCTGACCGTGTGGATGTCGTCGGGGCGCGTGACCGACCAGAACCCGGTCTCGCCGGGAAAACCGCTGATCCCGTCGGTCCAGTGAACCGGGCACTCTCCGCGCAGCCGCCCGAACACCTCGTGGGGCGGCCCGTCGTGCCACAGCTCGAGGTCGCCGACTCGGACCTGATCCAGATCACCGCGTGTCGATGTCACGCCGGGCGGATCCTAATGGCTGGCCGGCCAGCCGGTCTAGCCGGAGCTTCTCGCGCCTGCCCGAGCGGAGCCGGAGGCCGGTTCCGGTGGCGGCAGGGGCGGCGCGGCGGTGCCGGCACCGTTCCCCGCGACCGCGGTCTGGACGGCGACATCGCCATCGACGTAGCGCTTTCCCCGCGACCACGACGCTGCCGCAGCGACCAGGCACGCGACGATCGCGAACGCGAACGCCTCGTGCAACCCGTTCCGGAATGGCTCCGAGATCAGCTGCGGGAAGAACGAGCGTCCGGTGATCACCGCCTGCGTATGCGCCGGCAACTGGCTGACGACCGACGAGCCGAGCAGATGCTGGATCGGGTTGTAACCGAGGAACGCGGCGAACAGGATCGACACCGGCGGCAGGTTGGCAGCACGCTCCGCGGCATGGGCCGAGACACCGTGCGCCTCGAGGCCGCTCGCCATCGTGTGCGGCAGCGTCGCCGAGAGACCGAGGATCATCAGCGTGAAGAAGATCCCGACCGACAGCACCTGCGCGGAGTTCTGGAAAGTCTGGTTCATCCCGCCGCCGGCGCCGCGATCGCCCGGCGGCAGGCTGTTCATCACGCCCGCGCGGTTGGGCGAGGCAAACATCCCCATCGACACGCCGTTCAGGAACAGGAACAGCGCGAACAAGGGATAGGGAAAGTCGATCGGGAGCAGCGCGAGCAGGAAGAAGGCAACCGCGGCACCGATCATCCCGCCGGTCGCGAAGCCCCTCGCCCCGAACCGGTCCGATAGATAGCCCGACGTTGGGCCGGCGATCAACATCCCGATCGTCAGCGGCAGGATGTAGATCCCCGCATACAACGGCGTGTCCGTGAAGTCGTAGCCGTGCAGCGGCAGCCAGATGCCCTGCAGCCAGATGATCAGCATGAACATCAGGCCACCGCGCGCCACCGCCGACAGGAACGTCGAGAGCGTCCCGAACGTGAACGCGCGGATCTTGAACAGCGGCAGCCGGAACATCGGATCGGTCACCCGCCGCTCGATCAAGACGAACGCGACCAGCGACAGGACGCCGGACGCGACCAGGATCAGCACGCGGGGGCTCCCCCACCCCGTCGCCGAATCACCGTAGGGGCGGATGCCGTACGTGACCGCGATCATGATCAGGATCAGCCCGACGGCGAACGTGATATTGCCGCCCCAGTCGATCTTGGCCCGCTTCGGCGTCGAGATCTCCTGAAGCTTCAGGTAGGCCCACACCGTCCCGAACAGACCCACCGGGACCGAGATCAGGAACACGAGCCGCCAGTCGATCGGCGCGAGGATGCCGCCGAGCACGAGGCCGACGAACATGCCGCTGACCCCGACGATGTTGTTGATCCCGAGCGCCATCCCCCGCTGGTTGGCGGGGAACGCGTCGGTGATGATCGCGGCCGAGTTGGCCAGCAGACACGCCGCGCCCACTCCCTGCACGATTCGGAACCCGATCAGGAACGCGGCGCCCTCCTGCCCGTTCAGCCAATCGATGGTCAGGACCAGCGACGCCGCCGTGTAGATCACGAACCCGAGGTTGTAGATCCGTACCCGTCCGTACATGTCGCCGAGCCGGCCGAGGCTGACGATCAGCACGCTCGTGACGATCAGGAATCCGAAGATCATCCACAGCAGGTAGAAGCTGTTCGAGGGCACGAGCGGGTCGAGATGGATCCCGCGGAAGATGTCCGGCATCGCGATCAGCGTGATCGACGCGTCGAGCGTGGCCAGCAGCACGCCGAGCGTGCAGTTCGACAGCGCGATCCACTTGTAGTTCTCGCCTCGAGGGTCCGGCCGGCGCAGGGCGATGCTGCTCGCGCGCCGTCCGTTGCGTATCGAGGCCATGCTCCTACTGTACGCACACCGGATTCTGGCGCGATGGCGATTCACCGGCGGCGGACGACCCGGCCGGGTGGCCCGGCCGGGTCGTGCCGTGTGGGCGCCGTCGCGGTCTGTACAGCGTTCAGCTGTCGCGACTTACATGTTGGGACAGTTGTGAGAGGAGCCGCTGCCGCCGGACCGGGCCGGTGGGGCGTGGCTACCCTGCGTGGGCGCCGTCGGGGCGGTCCGCGCCGGCGCGGTGCTGGTCGTGGTGGCGCTGCCCGTGGTCGAACTCGTCGACGTGGCCGCGTCCGCGATCGCCGCGCCGCCGCCCGCGATCGCCGCCGTGGCGGCGACCGTCACCAGCAGCGGCTTGAGCCTTCGCATCTGCTCACCTCCTTTCTGTTGGTCTGTCGCGGACGTTCCTCGCCCGGCGTCGGACCTCGGTAGGAGGCGCGTAAGAGTTAGTTAGGAGCGGGCGTGAGGAGCACGCGTGAACGTGTCCTGCTGGGGCGTCGTGAGCGGCGCGTTCTCGCCGCGCGCGATGTCGAGCAGCTCCTCAATCGACGATCCCGTCGCCCGCTCGACGGCGCGTTGGACCAGCATCCGCATCGGCAACGCCGCCGCCACCCAGCGCGGCGCGACCACGCGCCGCGAGCGCCTGGCGATGCCACGCTCGATCGCATCGATGCCCAACTCGAGCGGGCTCACCCGCGTCACCGGCCGGCGGATCTCGGCGCCACGCTTGGCCGCCGCCGTGCCGAACCCCTGGCGAACCATGTCGGTGTCGAGCTCGGCGAAATACGCCACACCGACGCGGGCCCCGGTGGGCGCGAGCTCGATCCGCAGCGTGTTGGCGAGAGCTTCGACTCCGGCCTTCGAGGCCGAATAGGCGCCCAGCAGCGGTATGTGGACGGCCGCCGCCAGCGACGAGATCGCCAGCGCATAGCCCTGCTCGTGCGCGATGTGCTCGCCGGCCGCGCGGAGCGTGTAGTAGACCCCGAGCAGGTTGACCTCGATCGTGCGCTCGAACACCTCGGGATCACCTCCGACCAGGGGCAGCTGCGCGGCCACCCCGGCGTTGGCGACCACGACGTCGAGCCCGCGGAGGTGCTCGGCGGCCGCCTCGACCGCGGCCTCGACCTGCTCGCGATCGCGGACGTCGCACACGACCGCGAGCGCATCGCCGCACTGCGCCGCGGTCCGCGCGAGCTCATCGGGCTCGATCCCGGCCAGTACGACCCGCGCACCGCGCTCGTGCAGGCGCCGGGCGGTGGCGGCGCCGATCCCGCGCGCCGCGCCCGTGATCAGCACTCGGCGACCGGACAGATCAGAGGTCATCGCGTGGCGGACGATACCCCGCCGAGCCGGCACCCGAGCCGGTCGACGATCCGAACCGGCCCCCTACGCGAACTCGTCGGGGCGCTGGAACATGATCTCCGGCACGATGCAGTTCGGCGAAAGGCGAAGCACGAAGCGCAATCCCTCCGCGATGTCGCTCGGGCGCAGCATCCGCTCGGCCGGGACCTTCGCCTTGACGTAGTCGGTCATGTCGGTGTCGACGAAACCCGGAGCGAACGCCACGGACTTGACGCCGTCTCGTGCGAAGGCCCTGTTCATCGCGAGCGAGTAAGCGGCGACGGCGGCTTTCGTCGCCGAATACACCGACAGCCAGCGGTCGGGCATCTTCCCCGCGATCGACGCCATGTTGACCACGAGCGCATTGCCGTGCTCGGCACCGGCGATCCGAAGGAGCTCGGCGCACTCCCGGTAGAACAGGATGATGGCGCGCACGTTCACGTCGAGTTGGAGGTCGACGTACTTCGCCTGGTTCTCGGTCGCGACCGCGCCGACCCCGACGCCGGCGTTGTTGACGAGCACGTCGAGACGGTCGTAACGCGCGCGGTGGCGGCGGACGACCTCGCGAATCGACTCCTCGTCCGCGAGGTTGGCCGCGACTGCCTCGACCTCGAAGCCGCGGTCGCGCAGCTCGGCCGCGGCCCGCTCGAGCGGGTCCGGCTTGCGCGCGGTGATCGTGAGCGCGAAGCCTTCCTCGCCGAGCGTCTGGGCAAGCGCGAGCCCGATTCCCCGGGACGCTCCGGTGACGATGGCGGCACGGTCTGGCATCGGCGGGCGGAACCCTAGCGGCTCGGCGATCGGGTCAAGTATCACCGCGCGTGGTCGACTATCCACTTAACGGGTCCCCTCGTGACAGTCGGCACACATAGCGCTACTTAACTCATTGGTTAGCGTTGGTGCGGCCGCCACCGGGTACCGTCACCTCGAACCCGCTATTGAATGCTTCCCTTGAAGGAGGGAGCAATGCTCGAACGTTGCCCAACATGCGGAAAGACCACCGGCACGCTGATGGAGACCCATCCTGACCGGCCAGGCCTGATGCAGATCCTCTCGGGCGAGAACGGCGAAGCGCAGCGGATCGTCGTGACGATTGCGCTGTGCGTGATCGTCGCCCTGGCGATCGTCGCGACTGAAGCCCTGTTCTTCCACTAGAACCCGCACCCCAGGGGATGGCCCCCGGAGCGCGACGCACCTCGAATCCTGCCGCGTAAGCTACGGGCGGCGCACGCACGCTTGCGCAAACCGAACGGCAGCGGACACGGCAAGAGAGAGGAGCGTTATGCGCGTTGATTGGTATGGCCAGGCCGCGTTCCGCCTGAGCGGGCAGGACGGCACGGTGTTCATCGACCCGTTCGGCGACATGTCGGCAGCGGCGGCTCACGGCATGGAGTTCAACTACCCGCCGATCGACGGCGTCGAGGCCGACCTGCTGCTCGTCACGCACGAGCACGGCGATCACAACGGGGTCGAGGTCATCGGCGGAAGCCCGACTGTTCTGCGTTCGACCGCGGGGCGGCACGAGTCGCCCGTCGGCGAGGTCGTCGCGATCTCGTCCGAGCACGACGAGGCGGCCGGAACCGAGCGTGGGAGCAACCTGATCTTCTCTTTCAAGCTCGACGGACTCCGCGTCGCTCACTTCGGCGACTTCGGCCAGCGCGCCCTGCGCGACGAGCAGGCTGACGCGATCGGTGATGTCGACCTGCTGTTCCTGCCGGTGGGTGGCGGGCTGACGATCGGAGCCGAGCAGGCCGCGGCGATCACGCACCGCCTCGCGCCGAAGTGGGTCGTGCCGATGCACTATCGCACCGCGCGGATCAATTTCCTCGAGCCGGCCGACGCCTTCCTCGACAAGATGCCCGCCGTCGAACGCCTGTCGGAGACCGGCTTCGACACGGACTCCCTCTCGGGCGACAACGGCCCATGCGCCGTGGTGCCCGCGGCGCCCTAGCCCGCGGACCCGGCCCGGTCTTCAGTTTGTCCTACGCGCTCGCGCTCGACCCGTGCGCCAGCGCCTCGCGTCCGACTCGCTGCAGATCCCGCAGATAGTCGAGGTGCGCGGCCCAGACCGGATCGTCGTCAAGCTCGCACGCGATTCGCATCGTGTCGACGTGCGCGTCGAGCAGCTCGTACAAGAGCTCCGTGACGTATCTACCTGTGGTTACCGCACTCCCGTTCGCGTCCAACACCGCTCAGCCCTCCGTAAAGCAGTACACACAGGATGAACGTCCGATCGGACATCACCTTTGCACCCAAACGTCCAGTTTTCGAACGATTGTGCGCCTGGCGACTCTATCGGCGCCGGGCCGCGGGCGCCAGCGCCGGGTTCTGCCAGCCGCCGTCGGCCGGATTCAGCGTCACGCCGGGGGGGACGAGCTCGTCGATCCGGTCGAGCACTCCGCCGCTGAGCACGACCTCCGCCGCGGGCAGCTGCGACTCGAGCTGCTCCATCGTCCGCGGGCCGATTATCGGCGCCGTCACCGCCGGATGGTTCAGGACGAACCCGAGCGCCATCTCGATCATCGTGATCCCGGCCTCCTCGGCCAGCGTGGCCAAGCCGTCGGCGGCCTCGAGCTTGAGCTGATTCGCCGGCAGCGACATGTCGAAGCGAGCCGGGATCCGCTCCGCGCGGTGCGACCGCGGCGTCTCCGCGCCCTTGCGGTAGCGCCCGGTCAGCCATCCGCCGGCGAGCGGACTCCACGGGATCACCGCCATCCCGTGCCGCTGGCAGGTCGGGAGCACGTCGCTCTCAACGCCACGGACCAGGATCGAGTACGGCGGCTGCTCGCACACGAACCGCTCGCGGCCGCGCCGCTCGGCGACCCATTGGGCCTCGACAATCTGGCTCGCCGGGAACGTCGAGGAGCCGATGTAACGGACCTTCCCGGCCCGCACCAGGTCGGTCAGCGCCCCGAGCGTCTCGTCGATGTCGGTGTCGTCCTCGGGGCGATGGATCTGGTACAGGTCGATCCAGTCGGTGTTCAGGCGCTTGAGCGAGTTCTCCACCTCGCGGACGATCCAGCGGCGGGTGTTGCCGAACTCGTTGGGATCGTCCCCCATCGTCCCGTGGACCTTGGTGGCGAGCACCACGTTGTCGCGCTTGCCGCCGGCCAGCGCCTTGCCGACGATCTCCTCGGACTCGCCGCGCGCGTACACGTCGGCCGTGTCGATGAAGTTGATTCCCGCGTCGAGCGCGCGGTGGATGATCCTGATGCAGTCGTCGTGGTCGGGGTTGCCCCAGCCCCCGAACATCATCGCGCCGAGGCAGAGCGGCGAGACCTTCACTCCCGTGCGTCCAAGCGTTCGATAGTTCATACCGGCCACGTTAGCGGCGAGGGTGATCGACCTCGTCGGGCCACACGCCGTGCTCGTCGAAGTACTCCCGCGCGCGCTCTTCCTCCTCGCGTTCGCGGTCGCCGCTCACGCCGAGCCGGAACAGGAAGTTGATCAGCAGCACCGACAGGCCGCCGCCGACCGCCATCGCGAAGCCGTCCACGCCGAGCCCCGCAGGCGAGACGATCAGCAGCACGATTCCGCCGAGCACCATCACGCCGCCCACTCCGTACCGGACGATCAGCACCGGAACCTCGCCGCCTCGCCTAAGCTGGCCGGATGAGCGGGTACGACGACGACGACTGGGTCGGGACCCCGCCCGAGGGCCGGTACACGCGCGACCGCGCCGACCCCGAGTTCTGGTGGCGCCAGCGCCCGATCGCGTTCGGCGGGGCGGCCCTGGTGGTCGTCGTGATCGTCGTGCTCGTGATCGCGCTGCTGCACTGACCTACCTGGCGGCGTCTCGCGCAGCGGCCTCCGCCGCGCTCACCGCCGCGACCGCGTCCTGTAGTTGCGCCTCGGCTTCCGCGAGACCCACCTCGGCGTCGCGCAGCGCCTCGGCCGCGTTGTCGCGGCGCTCGCGCGCCAGCTTCGCGGCTCGGTCGGCCCGTTCCGCGCGACGCTTGGCCTCGCGCTCGGTGGCGCGCGCCTCGCGGCGGGCCTCTTCCTGAGCCTTGGCCTGCTCGCGCGCCGTGCGCTCTCGTTCGGCGCTGTCGCGCTTGGTCGTTTTCGCTGTCGACGGGGCTTTCTGGGCTCGCTTCGTGGCCGGCGCCACGAACCTCCCGGACGCCGCCCCGAACCCCCCGAGTCCGACGTGCCGAAGCTCACGCTCGAGCCGGCCCTGCTGGACCTCCGCCCGCGCCTCGTCGTCGAGCGCGGCGGCGTGCAGCGTGTCCGAAACCCGCTCGATCATCGTCTCGCTCAGCTCCTGGCCTTCCGAGCTCAGCAGCCCGCGAGCCGCCTCGGTCAGCGCGTCGACCGCGACCCGCTCATGCTCGACCGCAACGCGCAGCGACTGCGCATCCCCGCGCCCGTTGAGCACGTCGTCCTGCGCGGCTCGCAACGCGTCGCCCGCCGCGAGCAGGTCGGCGACCGGCTTGCGCTGAGTCCTGACCAGCTGGTTGACCGCCCACGCCGCCACCGAGGGCTTCCGCAGCGCGGCGACCTCGGCCGCGCGCTCGCGCTCCCCCGCTTTCCGCAGCTCTCGCGCCAGCGCCGTCCGCTCGGGGATGAACTGGTCGAGCGGAAGCCCGTAGAGGTCGTCGACATCCACCCCGGCCATGGTGCCACCCCGCACGAAGCCCCGTTAGGCGGACACTCGACGAGCCGCCAGCGCCGAGAGAGCCGCTAACCGTGCCAGAGCCGGGTGAACGGGCATTCACCGCGCGGGAGCGCGTCAGTGAGCCCCTCGCCGCCCTGCTTTCCGGTGCATCGTCGGCGCGCGGCCAGGCCGCCGAGGCCCGATCAGGAGCGAGGCGCTCCGGACGGCACTCCCCTGGCCGCTTCGCGCAGCGCGGCCCACTCGGTCAGCTTGACGCGCGGACGCCCCGTGCCCGACGCCGCGCCGGCGGCGGTCTCGATCGCGTCGATCGCCTGCCAGCCCTCCCACGTCACCGCGTACGGGCACGTCGCGATCAGCCCCTCGATGTCGTCCGAGGACGGCTCGTTCAGCCGGCCCGCCGCCGCGTCCTCGAGGATCTTGGCGACGGTGTCCTGGGAATCCTTCTTGTTGGTGCCGATCACGCCCGACGGTCCGCGCTTGATCCAGCCGGACACGTACTCGCCGACCTGGTGCGTCCCGTCGGCGGCGATCACCCGGCCGCCCTCGTTGCGGATCAGGCCGCGCCGCTCGTCGAACGGGACATCGCCGACCGGCTCCCCGGTGTAGCCGATCGAGCGGAACACGAGCTGCGCCGGGATCTCGTCGAACGTTCCCGTGCCCCGCGCGGCGAGCGACCCATCCTCACGCGCGACGATCTCGTTGTTCTCGACCCGCACCGCGCGCACGTGACCGTCGTCGCCCGCAAGCAGTTCGACCGGAGAGGCGAGGAAACGGAAGCGGACCGTGATCGGCTTGCCCGTCTTCGGCCGCGCCGCGTAGTCCTGGATGATCTCGACGTTGCGCCGGCGGGTCTTGTCGGCCTCTTGGAGAGCGACGGCCGAAAGCTCGTCCAGCTCAAAACCCACGACCTCGACGTCGCCACGCTCGAGCTCGCCCATCTCGAGCAGCTCGGGATTGGTGAACGCGGCCTGCAGCGGCCCGCGGCGGGCAAGGATCGTGATCTCCTCGATCCCGCTGTCCTTCAGCACCTGCATCGCGTGATCGGCCGTGTCGGTGCCTTCCAGCTCGGCCGGCGCCAGCGCCAGCATCCGCGCCACGTCGATCGCGACGTTCCCGGCACCGACGACCACCGCCTGCTTGGCCTGCAGGTCGACCTCCAGGCACGAGTGGTCGGGATGGCCGTTGTACCAGGCCACGAACTCGGTGGCCGCGTGCGATCCGCGCAGGTCCTCGCCCGGAATCCCGAGCCGCTTGTCGATCGAGGTGCCGAGCGTGTAGACGACCGCGTGGTAGTGCTCGAGCAGCCGGCGGCGGCTCACGTCGGTCCCGAACTCCACGTGACCGAAGAACCGAAATCGCTCGTGCTCGGTGGTCTTGTCGTACGCCTTGGTGACCGACTTGATCTTCGGATGGTCCGGCGCCACGCCAGAGCGCACGAGCCCGTACGGCGTCGGCAGCCGGTCGTACAGGTCGACCGCGAACTCCGGCTCAGCTACAGCCAACAGCTGCCCGGCGGCGTAGAACCCGCTCGGGCCGGCCCCGACGATCGCGACGCGTACAGGAGTCATATCGATAAAGGTTAGGCGTTCACGCTGCGCCAACCGGGGCGCCGAGCGCCGCCGGATCGGCCGCGACCCTCGCGCGGAGCTCGTCGAAAACGGGCGGATCCTCGAGCGCCATCCGGTACGAGCCCAAGCGCCGGGCGGCGTTGATCGCGATGATGCCGACGAGGCGCCCGTCGCGTTCGCCCCCGTACACCAGGCGTGACCGGTCGGGGGTGCATTCGAGCAGCTCGACTTCCTCGGCGCGGCCGGGCAGACCGAGCGACTGGATCTTGACGTCGTACTGGTCGGTCCAGAAGTACGGCGGTGTGACGTACGGCTTGCGCTCGCCGGGCTCCAGCAGCGCGTTGCGGCCGGCGAGCTGCCCCTGCTCCGCCGCCACCGTCCAGTGTTCGATCCTGATCGGCTCGCCGTCGGCGAGGGGATGCGGCCACGCGACGATGTCGCCGGCACCGAGGATGTCGGGATCGCCGGTCGCGGTCAACGTCGCGTCGCACGCCAGCCCGGGCTCCAGCTCGAGGCCGCTGCCGGCCAGCCACTCGACGTTCGGCAGCGCTCCGAGGCCGACGACCACGACGTCCGCGGGAATGTGCTGGCCATCCGCGAGCTCGACGGCCTCGACGCGACCATCGCCGACCAGCCCGGCGACCCCGGTCCCGAGGCGTAGGTCGACGCCCCGGTCCCGGTGCAGCTGCGCACACCACTCACCTGTCTCGACGCCGAGCGGGAGCATCGGGGTCGCGGCGATGTCGATCAGCGTGACCTCGAGGTCCTCCTTGCGCGCGGTTTGCGCCACCTCGCAGCCGATGAACCCCGCGCCTACGATCACAACCCGCGGCCGCCGGTCGA
>Ga0335072_10002935_pt1 | contig 26030 bp, 24 predicted proteins | sample Lox_Sample_21_FD_206725 | JGI IMG/M metagenome (GOLD analysis project Ga0335072, IMG submission 206725) | Soil microbial communities from Loxahatchee National Wildlife Refuge, Florida, United States - Lox_Sample_2.1 | ecosystem: Environmental > Terrestrial > Soil > Wetlands | place: USA...
GAGACGGCGAACGTCGCCAACATCTTTCAGATCGTGCGAGAAAACCACGACCGTGAAGGGGCAAGCCATCTGGTCTTCGCAGAAATCCAGAAAGTGCACGCCTCTCGAGGCCTTCACGCGCATCACCTTTCCAGTGATGCACTGGTTTTCCCCGACATGCTGGCTAGCCTGTTGGAAAGGAATGCAGTCGGAGGCGGAACAGGGAACACAGCACGCGGATATCAGAAACAGGAAAAGCAGCCACCGCGGATCTCGCATGTGCCGGATTTTAGGAGCATACGAACCTCACGTCTGTGATTGGGATAAAAAAATTCGCTCTCTGGTTCCGGAACGGAACTGTCGGCCGACTGACTGGTGCGCCCTTATGACGTGATGATTTGTTTCCGGTTACTGGCATTTAACCGTTGCATACGCCAGAGTCATCTTTGAGAACGGCCAAGATCCGCTGGTTGGAGCATTTGCATCCGAAGGAGCAATTGCGGAGACCGGGCCAGCAGCCGCGCCCGTCGAGGTGCAGTTGAGCATATACGGCTGGCTGGTCAGCGTATAGTCCAAGTTCCGGGGAGGTGGAGCGTAGAGCTGAAGTCCCCACATAACCGGAAGCGGGGTCACCGTCATCGGCGGGTCCGAAAAAGTGCCCGTGGCGACGAATTCAAGCTGACCGTTCCCGGTTTCACGCAGTTGCATTATGGTGATGGACTGAAGCTGGCGGCCGCTGCTGTTTCCGCAGGACAGAGCCAAGAAGGCCATGAGCAGGAGCAGAGAGAAGGCCCAGAACTTGTTCATAGCAACCTCCTTTGTGCCAATTCTAGACCTATCAGAATCTGCAAAGACAACAGGAGTTGCCCGGCCGGTTGGAGTTCGGGCGAGTGCGGAGGATCTCGCGGGGGCCGACGGCGCCGGTCCCCGGCGGTCCGGAGGTTAGACTGTTGGGGACAGCTACCTGAACGACTTTACGGCGGCGGCCTCGTCGTCCTTCACATCGAACACCGTATAGAGCTTCGTGATCTGCAGCAGATCGTTGACTTTTTTGGTCAAGTTGAGCAGCTTCAGTTCCCCGCCCTGATTCTTGGTGGTGGTGAAGGCGCTGACCAGTTCGCCGATGCCCGAGCTATCAATGTAGTTGACCTCCGCCAGGTTCAGCACAATTTTCTTGTTTCCCTTGGAGAGCAGATCGCGCACCATATCGCGGAGAATAACGCTGCCTTCGCCCAGGGTGATGCGCCCGCTGCAGTCCACAATCGTGACTCCATCCACCTGCCGACTACCAACTTTCATGCTCACTGGGAAGCCTCCTTGCCGCCCGCGGCTCCGCGGACGTGCTTGATCAATTTAAGTTCGGTGCCCGCCTGGCTGGGCCGGATTTCGACCACATCCATAAACGAGCGCATAAGAAAAATTCCGCGCCCAGAAGTTTTCAGCAGATTCTCGGGAGCTAGCGGATTGGGAATCTTGCTCAAGTCCATGCCTTTGCCCTGGTCGCAAATGGTGATGACCAGATCGCCGCCAGTCTGCTCGAAGGCGAGTGTGACTTTCTTGTCCGGAGCATAGGCGTTGCCGTGCAGCACGGCGTTGACGGCGCCTTCGCGCACAGCCATCGAAATCTGCATAACTTCGTCCTCGGGAAAGCCGAGTTCGGTCGCAATGTGCGTGGCCTTTTCCTCCGCCCGGTCGATCGTCTCCAGCGAGGAGTCCAGCGTGTACGAGACGCGTTGCTCGGTCATAGCCATCGATGCAGAACTGAGTTTGTTCCAGGACGGCCGGAACGCTCGTACTAGAAGCTGGCCAGAGGCGTTTTCCGGCGAATGCGGTAGTTTGCCTGTCGGGAGGCTGAATTGTCAACGAGAGGCTGCTCTGGGTAGCGGCTCAACTTCAATTTTGTCTTCTTTCCGGAGGCGTCATTCCGGACGCCCGCGCTTTCACCGCGAGCCGGAGGATCTCGCGTGCGCCACAACGGCGCTGCGCTGAAGACGCCATGGAATTAGGTTCAGCACGGGCGGTTGCATCTATAATCTCGTTCGATGAATAGCGGCTCGACAACTCCGCTCGGCGTGCGCCTGCGCCGAAGGTTTTTCGCCACGATCCTTGCGCTTGCGGCGGCTGTCGCACTCGCGTTCGTGGTCGATTTTCTGATCTTTCGGATTCGTGTGGCCGCGAATTGGAATCCCTATGGATCCGTGACCGTCGATCACTACTACGCTGCTCATTTAAAGAGCGGGAAGGACGAGTTTTTCTTCGACCCCCCGCAGGCCCAACCCTGCTCTCACTCGCTGTTTCCGCAGTCGGGATACCAGCCCTGCTGGTACCTGAGCCGGCATCCCGAGCAGCGAACGGACGTATAGCTTAGAATCCGTTTCTTCCTAGAACGTGAAGTGCATCGAGAGTTGCAGGAAGCGTGGGCTGCCAATCGTGTGCTGGATGAGGCCCAGGCTTCCTTCCGGGGGAATCGATGGCGGACCCACGTAATTAGGAAAGAAGGTCACGTCGTTGTTCGGGGTGTCGAAATCGGGATGGTTGAAAATATTGAACGCATCCGCTTCAAAACTCAGCTGGTAGCGCTCCCCGATTTGGAACGGCTTGGCCAAGCTCATATCGAAACGCACCTGGAATGGCCCGCGAAAAGTGTTCCGGCCTGTCGTTCCATACAAGGATTCAAAGTCATCGCATCCGGTTGCGTCGCAAGCGGGAACCCCGTTGGTCCCCGGAGCCACGAACTGGGGGGCGAAATCAGCGGAATTGAGCTTACAGATTTTCGTCGAATATCCCGCACAGTTCGCGCCTGGGTGCGCTGCCTGCTTCGAGGTTACGCCCGGTACCAGCGGCACAATGGGGTTGCCAATTTCGTCGTCGGTTCCGAAATAGAGACTCCCAACCGAGCCCGTGTAGTCATAGATGCTGTAAGGCTGCCCGCTTTGTGCCACGGTCTGACCGCCAATAGTCCAGCCGTTGGTCACGTAGCCCAACGCCTTGCTCTCCACGAACTTGGGAATCGTATAGCTGTAGTTAATCAGAAAAACGTGCGTCTGATCAAAATCCGAGGAGGCATAGTTTGCGCGCGGAGTGAGCGGATTGTTTCCAGTGACAAAAAGCCCCAAGCCGCTCTGCTCGTCCAGCGAATGAGACCAGGTATAAGACGAGGTGAATTGCAGGCCATTGGAAAGGCGCTTGTGAACCTGGAGCTGCAGAGCATCAAAATTCGAAATGCCGTTCGCCTCATACAATACCGAGTTCATGTCGTATCCGGGATAGGGCACGCGGATCGGCGCATTGCCTGAGTATTCGTTCGTATAGATAAGTTCGGTATCCAGGGGCCCATAGTTCTGGTTGGCCAATGGACTGGTACCCCCGTAGGAAGTGGTCTGCCCGTTCACCACATTCGTCGAGGTGGCGATGAGTGGTTGGTTGAAGGGAATGGGCAGCACCAAATGGGTGCCATGATTGCCGACGTACCCGGCCTCGAACATCCAGCTGTTGGAGGCCTGATATTGAAAGTCGAGTGACCAGTTCTGGGTGTAGGGCAGTTTGTTATGGATATCGTATCCGCCAAAGAGGAAAGGACCAAAAAGATTGCCGGAGGGCCAGCATCCCGGGTAACCGCAAGCGGTCTGCTCAAGGTTCGGCAGGTAGTTGAGGAAGGCTGCTGCCGTGGCCGGCGGCGCTGGTGGCAGCGTCGTGCCGAATGGCTGATCGAGTGTCGCGTTCTTCGCGACCGAGATCGGTTGCACGAACGGAGGCGCGAGCGTGACGCCGAATGGCCCGTTGAATCCGGCCCCCGCGCTCGGCGACAAGTAGCTGAATAGTTCGCCGCGGTCGTAGTAGATACCGTATCCGGCGCGTACGGTGAGCTTAGATAGTGGGGCCCATGCGATGCCGATGCGGGGCGCGAAACCCCACTGGTGATTTTTCATGAGCGAATTGCCGACTCCTGGCGTGCCGCCAGTCTTGTTATTGCCGGCGATCACCAGGCCCGAGCCGGTAATTACGTCAGTCCCTGAGTCGCAAGTGCCATAGTTGTACTCGGTCAAAGCCGGGTCTGCCGGAACTCCATTGACCGTGCATTGCACGTAGCCGTATTTGGAAGGGTCAAAACCTGTGAGCTTGCCGTATTTCTCGGAGAGCGGTCCATCGATGTCCCAACGCAACCCGGCGGTTATCGTCAGGTTTTTCATCACTTTGTAGTTGTCGTTGACGTAGGTGCCGATTGTATCGGAGCGATAGTAGCGGCTCGCTGAACCGACAAACTCATCGCCGCCGTGCAAGGTACCTTCTACAAAGTCAAGGAAGGTCTCGAAGTCAAGAGTATCGGTATCCGTGTTGTTATTCAGGATATTGAGCTGGATGTGGTCCCACGTCGTCCCGACACTGAGCGTATGTCTTCCTTTCACCCAACTCGCGGAGGTCCCGTATTCCATTTGATTCTGGAACATTCCACCGTCGCCAAAGCTGGCGCTGGGACCATACTCCAAACCAGCAGCGATCGTAGGGTCGGCGGTGGAGATGTCGAACTGAGGAAACGTCGCCGATCCAGGCAGGGTTATGCCCACCGAACTTGGGGTGAATCCCTTGGTGGTGTTGGCATACGCTCGCAGGCGAGTGAAACCCACATGCTGTTCCCAGGTGAGGTTGGGGGAGAGCACGACGGAGTTAGAGAGGGAAACCACCTGGCTGCCAGCGGAAAGCTGTTGTGGAAATCCGAGCAGCGAACCGACCGCGCCAAAAGGATTGTTGGTGGGATTGCTCTGAAAATAATATTTTCCGGATAAGCGATCCTTGGAGCTTATAACATAATCGATGCCGGCGATTCCTTGATTTACGGTGGCTTGCGTATTGGGGCCTTGCACTACGGCATCGTAGCCGAGCGTGACCGCCTCAGTCGAATTGTACTGCGCGCTTGGGATCAGGTACTGGCCGTTGGGAAGTTTGGCATTCAGGAGCTGGGACGCTGCGTTATTTATCTGGCCCGCGGTGATCGTCGTGCCGTACGTGGCCTGGACCATGTTGATGATGCCCTGCGGACTGCGGTCATTCGTCAAGCCCAGAGGCACGGTCACATCTTTGGTGGAAGGCTGCGCATCGGCAATGCGCACTCCCTGATAGGAGCCAAAATAGAACAATTTGTCCTTGATGATCGGCCCGCCGATTGTTCCGCCAAAAGCGTTCCGGTTCAGGAAGGGATTGGTTAGATACGGCTGATTGGTGACAGGGTTAATGCCAGCAGCACTGTAGAAGTACGGCGTGGCGTTCATATCGCTGTTCTGCCAAAACTCCCAAAGTGAACCATGGATCGTGTTCGTGCCGGACTTCGTCAGTACGCTGATGTGCGCGCCGCTGTTGTTGCCCTGCGTGGCGTCGTACTGCGAGGAGTTGACGGCGATCTCCTGAATGGCGTCAGGGGGCGGAGTGGGAAGCGCCTGGCCAATCGCGCCATATACCGAGGTGCTGGTTTGGATGGTACCGCCTGCACCGAAGTTCTCGCCGGTGTTGAGCACGAAGCGGTTCTCACCTACCTGGCTGGTGGAATTGCCATTGAAGATGTTGTTGGTGCTGACACCGTTCAACGAGAAGCTATTGCTGGTATCGCGGTTTCCGTTAGCGAAGATGGCCTGATTGCCGAGACCTGTGTTGGCACCCCCTCCACCGAGGAAGTCCGCATGAACGCCAGGGCTAAGAATTGCCAGTTGCGTGAAACTGCCGGTGCCGAGGGGGGTGGTTTCGATGGTGTTGGTATCAACGACATAGCCGATCGTGGTGTCCACCTGGTTCATCAAGGGCACGGCGCTCACTTCCACCGTGGCGCTGATCGAGCCCACCACCAGAGACGTATCCACTGTCGTCGTACGATTGCCGAATACCAGGATTTTCGTGTGTGTTTCGGTCTTGAAACCGTCCTTCGTGATGGTGACTCTGTAGGTCCCGGCGGGAAGATCCGGGATCAAGAAAGAACCGGTGTTTGAGGTATGAGCAACAACTTCGAGGTTGGTCGCGAGATTGACCGCTTTCACGCTGGCGTCGGTTACGACCGCTCCCGACGAATCGCTCACCGTGCCCGTGATGGCGCCCAGGGTTTGCTGGCCGACGCTGTTGGGTACGGCAATCGCGATGAGAATTCCGAGTACGAACAACAGGCGTATACGAACTGAGACAAGGACAGAAAAGTGAGATGGGTTCACGAAGTGGCTCCTTGACTTGGTCGCCTTATAACAAAGGGCATCAGCCATTTTCAAGGAACTCTTTAAAAGGAGTGTTAATTTCCTTTCATATTGCGCCTGGACCGGCCTCAGTGCCCCATTTTCGGGGCACTTTCGGGCCCGGCTGATGGTTTCCTTTCTGACGTCCACGCAAAAAATCGCTGCACAGTTGCAATGCGAATGGAAGGCCGCCATGGCCGGTGCCGAACCAAAAGGCATCTGAAAGTTATTAAGGCCTTTTATCTACAGGGAGAAAATGCCAAGGGGGAGATTCGCAACATGTTCATCAAACAAATTACAACTGCTTTCTGTTCAGCTGCGCTCTCGTTATTTTTGGTAACCGCGGCTGCCGCGCAGAGCAATCCTGCCCAGACCAACTCCGGCCAGAATCCTTTGCGAGCCACGCCGAATTCCACAAACAACAGCACCCAGCCACAAGAATTGTCGGCCCACGACCGGCAGGTTTTGGATTATCTGGCCAAACAGAGCCCCGGCGAAGTCGAAATCTCGCAGATGGTCGAATCCAAGACCACCAACCCGCAAGTGAAAGAGTTCGCGCAGCGGATGGTGCACGATCACGCGATTCTTGACAGCCAGGTCAAAGCGGCTTTCACCAAGCTCGGAATGCAGATGCCTCAGCCCATGACGAGTGGCGAGGATCAGCTGCGCAGCAAACTGGAAAATGAGTCTGGCAAGCAGCTCGACGATACCTATATCCAAGCCCAAATCACGGGTCATGAAAAGGTCCTGCGCATGGTCACCCCGGTCGCTGACCAGGGAGAGCACCTGCAAGACAGCCATCCCACGATTGTCGAACTCACAGAGGAAATTCGGCCGGTCCTCTATCAGCACCTGCAGCTGGCGAAGATGGTAGCCAAAGAAATTGGAGCCGCACCCGCACAGTCTGCTAGCGCGAAATAAATGTCACGGTCAAATGCCGGATGCAGCTCGTCGAAGAGAGCGCATCCGTTATTTTTGCACCCAGCAGACAGCGAGTTTCAGACGTGTTTTGCACCGGCACTGCAGAAACGTTGCCCGCCATTGTCGCTTGCAGATGCAAGTCTGGCGTCCAGAAGAAGCATTTCGCGGCAAGCTTTCGGCGACGGCAACGGCTGCGTAGTTATAACCAGTTAGTACATAAACCTGATTCCGGCTTCCAGAGCCGGTTTTGGAGTCACATCGCATGTGTAAGCCGGGCTGCCACGATCCACTCTTACAAATTAGTCAACCTCAAAAAAGATACCAGCCATCCAACTGTTTAGTAGGAGGAGGAAGTATGGCAGCAGCAGGAAGCATAGGGAACGAAAATCTGGTTGTCCCAAGGCGTGCAGTGAACTGGGGTGCAATCTGGGCTGGTGTGTTCACATTCTGGGCGATCTGGACGGTGTTTGGCATGTTGGGCATCGGAGTGTTTACCAGCGCGGCTAGCGCTCATGCGGCTCAATCGTTTGCCGGGATGAACGTTGGCGAAAGCATCTGGCTAATCGTCCTGACGGCAATCGCAATGTATGTGGCTGGACTTGTAACGGGCCGACTGTCAGCCGTAACGACTCGGCAGGAAGGTGCCGCTCATGGTCAGGCCATGTTCGGTGTAGGCGTTGCCGGCGTTATCCTGTTCTTGATTCTCGCTTCGCTTGGCACGACGACGACTCTGACTGCCGCGTCGGCTCACAGTCCATACGTGATCGGCCTGTTGAGCGAAATCGGATGGGCCAGCTTTGTGGCGCTGTTCCTGGGCTGGATTGGCGCGATGATCGGTGGCTCTCAGGGTCAGCGGCAACGCACCGGAACCGGAACGTCAGGAACTGAGAGACCAGTACAGCAGATTCGAAACGTTGCGTAACTCGCATTTTTGGGCCGCACTGCTGGGACCGCATGGTCTCAGCGGCGCGTCCTTGTAACTTTGTCAAGGGTGACATTCCTTCCAAAAAGCCGAGGATAACTGTTGGCTAAAATCGCGCATCCTAGCCGCTAACCGTGGTAACCTCAGGTGTCTCACGGAGCAGGATGGGAGGTCGACGATGCGTGCATCCCTCATATTGCTGCTGGGCACTGGGGTAGCATGGGCTCAAGCCGCGAGCACCGGCGGAACTGCTTCGCCGCAGTCGGTCGCAACCTCAAACGCAACGGAGGCGCAACCTCCGGCTTCTCAGCTCCGCAGTCCGTCCGCTGGAGCCAAGCCGGTCGAGCCATCCAACTCGAAGTTGGCGGTGATTCCAGCCGGTTCCAAGATTCCTCTCACGCTGTCGCAGGCGATTTCTACCAAGAATGCACGGGAAGGCGACGCGGTTTACGCGCAGACTGCATTTCCATTTGTTTTGAATGAGCGCATCCTTGTTCCTGCCGGAACGTACATTCAAGGACGAATCTCGCACGTCGAGCGCGCGGGGCGCGTGAAGGGCCGAGCGGAGCTTTTGATTCATTTCACGTCGTTAATTTATCCCAGCGGCTACACGGTGATGTTACCCGCCTCGATCGAAAATACTCCGGGCGCGGAGCACGATGCCGTCAAAGACAAAGAAGGCACGATTCAAGAAGATAAGGACACAGGCAAGCGGGTCGAAGACGCTGCCAAGGGCGGCGCGATCGGGACCATGGGCGGCGCGACTGCCGGCGGACTCGCGACCGGAGGTCTGAATGGAGCCCGTATTGGTGCTGGCCTGGGAGCTGCTGCGGGAATCGCGTGGGCGCTGCTCAGGCATGGCCCCGACGTGAGACTGGAGGTCGGGACCTCGATTGAAATGGAAGTGCAACGCGACATCCCGGTGGACACAAGCCGTTTCCAGATGGCCCGCGCGGGTGGATAGTCAGCCCTAGTTTCAGACCCGGCGGAATTGCTGCCGGACCTTGACTTTGCGTATACCGCCGGAACAATTCTGGCGTATGCACCGCAAGTCCAGAAAACTTTCCAGCGCTTTTCGTCGCCGTCTGTTTCACAAAGCGAGGAGAAATGAATATGGCAAGCAAAGAGAAAGACAACGAGCATCCGAAACAGAATATCGAGATGAAAACACCTCCGGTCGTGTCGCCGCAGGAGTGGGAGGCTGCGCGGCAGCAACTCCTAGCGAAGGAGAAGGCTTTGACACGCTCCCGGGATGCGCTGGCCGCGGAACGTCGACGAATGCCGTGGGTGCTGGTGGAGAAGAAATATGAGTTCGAAGGACCCAAAGGTAAAGTTAGCCTGCTCGACCTGTTCGAGGGCCGCCGACAATTGATCGTCTACCGTGCTTTCTTCGAGCCCGGAGTGTTCGGCTGGCCCGAGCATGCCTGCCGCGGCTGCTCGCTGGGTGCCGATCAGGTCTCGAACCTGGCCCATTTGAACGCGCGCGATACCACCCTCGCCTGGGCCTCACGCGCGCCGCAGACGGACATCGCGCGTCTGAAAGCTCGAATGGGCTGGGAAATGCCCTGGTACACCATGACCGACAGCTTCGACAAAGACTTCGGCGTCGATCAGTGGCACGGCCACAATGTTTTTTTCCGCGACGGTGAGCGAGTGTTCCGCACATACTTCATCAACAACCGCGGCGATGAGGCGATGGGGACCACCTGGAGCTACCTCGATCTCACTCCGCTCGGTCGTCAGGAAACTTGGGAGGACTCTCCCGAGGGTTATCCTCAGACCGTGCCCTACAAGTGGTGGAACTGGCACGACAACTACGACGCCGAGCCCACGCCTCACCCGCTGTGGGTCGACATATTAACCGACCCTGCAGGAGCTGCCATCCGAAGGGGCGAGGCAGAGAAGAAAGCGAGCTAAAGATTTCGAGTTAAAGATTTTAGAGATAGAGAGCTCCACTCGCCGCCTTCGAGCCGCCTTTCTGACGGGAGCAGTTTCCCCAAGCCTGTGTAGAGCGTACCGCGGAATTACTTTTTCACGGTGGCTTTCGCTGGCTTGCGCGCGCGGCTGCCCTTCTTTGCCTTGTCCAGACGTTCGAATACGGCGGCAACGATAATCGGCAGACCAACCGTGGCATCCACAAAAACTTCCCCGAACATGCCGCCTTCCGCGGGCGGCACAAACTTGCCCCAGGAAATTGCTTCGCTATAAGGACTGCCCGACAGTCCACCCCAGTAGACCGGTTCGGGACAGATGCGCAGGCCATAATGATAGCGCTTCAGTGGAACATTTTCGCCGAGACGTCGATGGCGGAGTTCGATGAATGGTCCGAACTGCTGCGACCAGTTGCGCGGTACGCCTCCGCCGATGGTGAAAATGCCGAGCTTTTTCTGGCGAAGTAAAGTTGCCGCAAAATGCTCCAGATCTTCGAAAGGGTCGTAGCGAATTTTGTGTCTTCCGGTCGACTCGCGCAGGCGATTGTTCAGTGCGGTGTCGAGACCGAGTTCTGAATCTGTGAATGCGGGGACGAATACCGGGACACCTTGCTCGAAGGCAGACTTCAAAATCCCACGCTGGCCCTCGGCATGCTTCGCCAGATGCGCTCCGATCGCGTGATTCAGCTTGTACGAGCACATCACTTCATTGTGGTCCCACGACTCGAGTACGGCCGACATAACTTCCTCCACATCGTCGAGATTCTGCTCCGGCTCGAGTGTGTCGTAGACGCGGTTGTAGCCCTGCTCGTAGAGCTGTTCGTCCGAAACTTCCAGATTAGCGCGGTAATGTGCACGCCCTGTGGCTTCGACCAATCCGTGCGCCATGAGCGCACCGGTGGAAACAATGGCATTCACGATGCCGCGGTCGATCAGTTCGGTGATGATCAGTCCTTGCTTGGCGACTGTCATCGCACCGGCGAGCGTCATCACGATGAAAGCGTCGTCATCGAGCGCCATGGCTTCGAGCACATCGGCGGCCTCGCCGAGCTGGCGACCGGTGAAAGCAGTCCGCGACATGGCTCGCACCAGGCTGTCGATCGAGTTGACTTTGCTGAGATCGAGCGGCTCGAGAGGGATCAGGCGATCTTCGATGGGATTATGAAGATGACGATCTTTCCCCTCGCCGCCGGGGTGGTTCGAAGGCTGCGAGTTGTCATGATTGCCGTGTTTCAAAGAAGGCCTCCTTCACAGATGATCGAAGCGCGATGCATGACCGCGCAATGGAATAATTTCGGCCCGATTGAATACTCTACAAGAAGTACCGCAGGGCATGCCACGCTAGCGGATCGGCACGGGGGGAAAGCTGAGGCGGGGGGAGCTGCCGGCTGTTAGCGAATGCTATATTGATCGCGGAGGACGATCGCAAGTGGCGCTGGAAAAATTTCGCGTGGCTTTAGTGCAAATGTCGTGCGGGCCAGAGCCGGAAGAAAATCTAAATAAAGCGCTCGAACGAGTCGCCGACGCCGCCGGACGCGGCGCGCGCGTCGTCTGCCTGCCGGAGCTCTTTCAGACGCAATATTTCTGTCAACGTGAAGACCACACGCTGTTTGACCTAGCGGAACCGATTCCCGGGCCAGGCTCCGAAAAAATCTCGGAGGCAGCGCGCAAGAGTGGAGCGGTGGTAATCGCCTCATTGTTCGAGAAGCGCGCCCCCGGCGTGTATCACAATACCGCGGCCGTTTTCGACAGTGACGGATCATTGCGCGGGCTCTACCGGAAAATGCACATCCCGGACGATCCGCTCTATTACGAAAAATTTTATTTCACTCCCGGCGATCTCGGGTTTCGCTCGCTCGACACCAGCGTGGGAAGATTGGGAACGCTGGTCTGCTGGGATCAATGGTATCCGGAGGGCGCTCGGCTGACCGCCTTGCAGGGAGCACACGTGCTCTTTTATCCCACCGCGATTGGATGGCATCCGGCGGAGAAAGCCGAGTTTGGCGGGGCGCAACACGATGCGTGGCGCACCATTCAGCGCGCGCACGCCATTGCGAATGGAGTCTATGTCGCGGTTGTGAATCGTGTCGGATTTGAAACTGGAAACATCCGCGGAAAATCGGCTCCCGGCCAGGGATTGGAATTCTGGGGCGGCTCGTTCTTCTGTGATCCATTCGGACGCGTGCTGGCCGAAGCTTCGCACGATCGCGAGGAAATTTTGGTCGGCGAAGTGGATTTAAAAGCGCTAGAAGACATTCGCCGCAACTGGCCATTCTTGCGCGATCGGCGTATCGACGCCTACGCGCCCATCACTAATCGGCTGTTAGATTGACGGGAACCTACCTTGGCTCGATCAGCTCATCCGGCTCCAGCATCTGAAGTCGCGAAACTCGGCCTCCGCATGCCTGCCGAGTGGGAACCGCATGCGGCCACTTGGCTTGCCTGGCCCCACTATCGCGGCGACTGGCCGGGGAAGTTTGATCCGATTCCTTGGGTGTATGCCGAGATCATCCGAAATCTCGCCAGACACGAACGTGTGGAATTGATTGTTAACAACGCCGCCTCGGCGCGGCAGGCGCGGCGTGTGCTGCAGCGAGCCGACGCTCTCTCGAATAATATTCGCTTTCATCACTGGCGCACGAATCGCGTGTGGCTACGCGATTCGGGATGCATTTTCGTGAGAGTGATGCAGAGCATCCCCGGTCTCGCGAAAACGGCGAGACCTGGGGCACCCACCTTTGCTGCTGAGTCCGGCGATCTCGTCGCGCTGAAGTTCCGTTTCAATGCATGGGCAAAATATTCGAATTGGCGGAACGATGACAAGATCGGAAGTCTGATGGGGAAAGCTGGAGTTCCCACCCTTCGAACATCACGAAGGGTGGGCCACCCCCGGAACTCGAAAACGGGGCACCCTTTGGAGATTCATCCCGTTTCCGGCAACAAGCACATTGTGCTCGAAGGCGGATCAATCGACGTCAACGGCACGGGAACGATTCTCACGACTGAGGAATGCCTGCTCAGCAAAATCCAGGAACGCAATCCGCACATGACGCGTGTGCAGTACGAAAAAGCGTTCGCCGACTACTTGGGCGCGCCGCACACGATCTGGCTTGGACGCGGCATCATGGGCGACGACACGCATGGCCACGTCGACGATCTTTCCCGATTCGTTGCGCGCGATACGGTTGTGACCATGGTCGAGCCGAATGCAAAAGATGAAAACCATGCGCCCCTTCGCGCCAACCTGCGCAGATTGCAATCGGCCCGCGATCAGGATGGACGGCAATTGCACATCGTCGAACTGCCCATGCCGCAGCCAGTCCTCTTTGAAGGCCGGCGTCTTCCCGCCAGCTACGCGAATTTCTATATTGCCAACGGAGTTGTGCTCGTCCCCGTATTCAACCGTCCGAATGATCGAATCGCTCTCGACACGCTCGCGCAGGTTTTTCCCAAGCGCGAGATCGTTCCCATTTATTCCGGAGACTTCATCTGGGGTTTCGGCGCAATGCACTGCATGACGCAGCAGCAGCCAGCGTGATCTGGGTGGAAGCAAAAAGATGGACCAAAAAAGGCGGTCGCCAGGAGCCCGCGTGTCCGGAAGTATCGGGAGGAAGGCGTAATGTGCGGAACGACTTACGGTAAGATTTATCGCCGGGAATGCAGAATAGAACCAGACTTTTCCGGAGGGATTTCGAGACCCACGCCTACTTCCGATACTGCGTCGGCTGCGGTCCTTTTTCGAGCATCTCGCGATCCCAGATCGCGCCTTCGCGCGTGTAGCTCGCCAGCTCGAAATCCTGCGTCAATTCAAGCGCGTCGGTGGGACAGGCATCTTCGCACAAGCCGCAGAACATGCATCGGCTGAGATCATAAGTGAAATTCGTAAGTTCTTTGCGACGGGTTTTCTCGTTTCGCTCGCTGGAAACGACGATCAGATGCTCGGGACACGCCAGTGCGCAGAGATCGCAGGCGATGCACATGGTTTCGTCGGTATCAGGATTGACGTTGAGCCGCGGCGCGCCGCGGTACCGCTCGGCAACCTGTGGACGCTCCAGCGGATACTGCTCCGTATAAATTTCCTTTGGATCCTGGTAGCGAAAAGTTACGCGCAGACCCTGCAGCAGATCGACCATGAAAACCTTGCGGAGCAGGCTTGGCATCCCCATGTGGCACAGCATAGCACCAATGGCAGCCCGAGCCCAACTGCGGCCGAGCCTGGCCTATGCCGGAAATCAGGGAACTTTTGCCAACTCAGCTGCGTAGCTATCGAAAGAGGACGCCATGAAAGCCTATCTCGCAAATCGCTCCAGCAATGCGTGGGCTCTGGCGGCCGTCACTGTCGTACTGATTGCCTACCCGATCGTGCGGATTGTGGCTCCCGCGGTAATGCACGCCGTCGTGCCTCAGGTGGTTCGAACCGTGCTGAATTTGATTGGATAGCCTCGGGCTCAGACCGGAGAACTTTCCCCAGCCCACCGCTGCGTCAGTGCACATTGAGTGCAAGTTTCCCGGCTAACCGGCCACAAAGGTTGAAGTCCCCACCGCGTATCGCAAACACTGCTAAACCACGGTGGGGCACCTCGGATTTCGCTACGCGACCTTTTCTTCCTTTTCTTTCTTCCGCGTTCCCGCATCTTTCGCGAGGAACACTGTTAGCGCGGCGTTCACTTCTTCCGCGTGGGTCCAGGCGATGTTATGCGGGCCATCGTTGATGACGACCAACTCTGCTCCCTTGACCAGCTTCGCCGTGCGCTGGCCCGAGCTGGCGAACGGCACGATGCGATCCGCACTCCCCTGGATCACAAGTGTGGGCACGTCAATCTTCGCGACATCTTTGCGGAAATCTTCATGCCACGTGGGAACGCAGGCCAGACTGGCGGTCGCCGAAGCGATCGACGCGACATTCCAGCTCGCCTGCACGGCCTGCTCGCTCACGCGCTTTCCAAGATTCACTTCTGTGTCGTAGAAGTTCTTGAAGAACTCGGTAAAGAAGGCGTAACGATCAGCCGCGACCGCCTTCTCGATGCCCTTGAATACGCTCTCATCCACGCCTTCCGGATTATCTGCGGTCTTGAGCAGGTAGGGTGGAACTCCGCTGATAATCACGGCCTTGCTGACATTTTTTGATCCATATCGGCCAATGTAACGAGCAACCTCGCCGCCACCCATGGAGAATCCGACGAGAACGAAGTTCTTGAGCTTCAACTCAGTAATCACTTTGTGCAGGTCTTCGGCAAAAGTGTCGTAGTTGTAGCCGGTGGTGGGCTGGCTCGATTTTCCGAACCCGCGGCGGTCGTAAGCGATCACGCGGAATCCAGCTTCGAGCAGGACCGGAACCTGTTTTTCCCACGACGCGCTGCTCAACGGATACCCGTGGATGAGCACAACTGGTTGGCCGCTGCCGTGGTCTTCGTAATAGAGGTGAATGGAAGTCGAGTTTTCTTTTCCGACATCAATGTAGGACATGATCTTCTCCTTGTTTCGCGAACCTGATTGTCGCGCTGCTAACGGACTTGGAGGTTGACAACCGCTCCCGCAAGGATCTTCTGACCTGGGGCCGGTGATTGGAAGACGACGATGCTGGCCGGAGTCGGTTGAGGTGGAGGCGTTGTTGGCGCGGTTGGTGTTGACGCGGATGTGGACGGCGTTGTTGCGGACGAAGTCGGCGCCGGCGGAACTGGCGTAGAACTCTGTGGCGGCTGCGTGGCAGACGCATTCGCGTCCGTCACTTCTGCGATCGGCGGCGGAGCCACGCTCACGTTGCCGAGTTTGAATCCAGAATCTTCCAGCGTCTGGCTGACGGTGCCCAGCGGCTGGCCGATAAAGCTGGGCATAACGAAAGCCTGCGGCTGAGAATCCGTCGTGACCAGCAAGCTGATATTCGGTGCGAGCACATCGGGAGTATTCGCGGGCGGACTCTGTGCCACGACTTGATCGGACGGGATGCCTGGGACTTCCATGTCCGCCATGGAAGCGATGTCGAGCCCGCGGCGGCGGATATTTAACTCAGCAGCATGTTCGCTTTGTCCGGTGACATCGGGGATGGTCACGCGGGTTGGGCCCAGACTCTGCGCCACCCGCACCTCCCACCCACGGCGAACCTTTGTGCCCGGCAGCGGCAGCTGCGACATGATGCGTCCGTCGGGGACGTTAGGGCTGTAGTACTGGCGTTCGATGGACACCTGCAATCCTGACCCTTCGGCTGCGCGCTCCGCCTCGGCTGGAGTGAGCCCAACCAGGGCCGGCACCGCAACCTCCTGCCCGTGAATGGCGAATCGCATGGCGGTCAGTGCCGACACCATGGCGACAATCACGAGCACGAGCGCGAGCAGCGCGAAGCGGACTGCGGATTTCATTCGAGTGATGCGGGGTCGATTGCGCCCAGCAGAAATTATAATCCTCGCTGCCCTGCGATCATTTCTCTCTTCTCATCTCCCTTCTCACCATCTCGACGACAACATCGAAAAGTAGCCAGCTATCGCAATTCACAAGTAGTTCTATGCAGAAACAGGCAAATCAGGCACAATTTAGCCGTATCGGAGGCCCCAAGATTGAAAATTTCGCAGAAAGGCTTGTATGCGCTGCAGGCGACGATGACGCTGGCTCGTCGGCATCATCAGGGTGCGATCAAGATTCGGGACATCGCCGCCGAAAGCCATCTGCCCGAGAAGTTTCTGGAATTGATTCTGCTGGAAATGAAGAACGCTCGCATCGTGGATAGCGTGCGCGGTGCGCGCGGCGGCTACCGGCTGCGGCGCGATCCCGAGCAGATTCCTCTCAGCGAGATCATCCGTCTGATCGATGGTCCGCTCGCACCTTTAGGCGATGCCGAGCAGCTCCGCACTCTCATCGCAAAGGATGCCGACCATCGCGCACTTTACGAGGTGTTTCTGGCGGTTCGGGACGCTGCTGCCAAAATCCTCGAAAACACCAGTATCGCGGACCTCATCAGCGAGGGCAAGAAGAAGAAGTCAGGAGCGAAGGTCGGAGCCCACTGACTTGGATCCGGAACGTCCGCTCTCGTTCTCCAGACTCCTTGCCTGATAAGCCTTTTGCCCCATTTTCACAGCCACGGCAGACCCTGTGCCCTGCGGCAAAGCGCGCTTTTTCCTCATGAGTTGTGCATTCAGGACGGGAAATCCGCATTTTTCGCGGCACTGCGTTCTGCAACTGCACTGAATCTGTGGCACCTGCCTGTGCATGACGTGCAGTCTATTGAAAAAGCAATACTTACGAATCGGTATTTTTCATTGACTCCAGAAGTAGAAGGAGTAAAAAAGAAATCGTTCTTTGACAGCTTCTTAAGTTTTTCCGGTTGGTGCGGCGTCCGGGGTCCAAGCAAAGTCACTTGCTTCACCGCAAGGTAAGGCAAGAGGGCGAGCAAGGGTCTATAGCAAAGCGCTGGTCGAGGAGAACAAGGAGACCAAGTCAAAGGCAAGATAGAGTTCCGAGGCGCAGGGTAGGTTTTTCCGGTTGGCGGTGAGCCCGGAGCCCAAGCAGAGATCGCGCGTGGCTGGCCCGCAAGGGAGGTCGCGACGGCAGGTCGAGCGAGGGTCAAACGCGAGCTACTGGCCGAGACGAATGGACCCAGCATCACCTCGGAACTCTTAATTTTAGGCGCCGCCAACGCGGCGGATTCTAGCCTCTCCCCCGGTCAGAACTTGCACTTCCGTGAGCCCCCGGGCCCGTTCTGGGCCCGGTAAAAAAACCTTCTCAGCTTCGGGGTAGCGTTTCGCTGACTTCCTCCGAGTGCGCGCTTTCGTTGCCGTAAACATCCACCGCAGAAACCGAGTAGAAATAAGTTTTGGGCGGAACTACCTTCGTATCCCGATAGGCCGGCGTCTTTACCAACTCTGAGTTGATCTTGACCGTCGTGCCATTTTCTTCGTGGCGATACACGTTGTAACCCGCGAGATCTGGCTCCGAATCAGGTGCCCAGATCAGATCGATGAAGGGCGGCTGTCCCGGCCCTGATGCCACGGCTTGCAAGTCGGATGGCACTGCCGGCGGGAAAATGTCATTCGCGAAAACGCTCACCTCCGGCGAATCCTCGCCTGGGACTTCGACATTTGCCTTGCCTTCCTGCATAATCACCGTCACCGCATCGACGTGATAGTCGTACGTTTTCTGCCATTCGGTCGTTGAATCGGTAAATGTGAGAGTGTGGTCGGCCCCTGCGGGCATTTCTCCGACCAGAGTGGACTCCGCAGTTCCCTCCCGCCGCCGGTACAAGCGATAGACGGAACGAATCCCATCTGGCGGCGGCGCCGGTGCCGCATTCGTCCAACTCAGCACGATTCCCTGCGCGGTAACGTGAGCCCTCAGATCGGCCGGTGGCGGAAGCGTTCGCACCAGTAACACATGTACCTGATTCGAAAGCCCAGCGCCACGGTTCTCCGGGTTAAGCACTTCGACTGCATAAGTCGCGTACGCGTTCGGATTGTCGGACAAAATCGAGCCCGGAAGTTCGTCCGTGTAGGATTCGGAAATCTTTGGGCCGGCAGATTTCTTTCCTACTGCTTTCTTCTTCGGCATGCCAGGCACGGTTTCTGCCGCGGCGTGGCCTACCGGAGTTCCGCATGCGGTTAATGCCGGTTCCAATCCGCGGCAAATATCGGTTGGCCCAAGGCTCCGAATCCGTTGCTGGTCGGTGGTCGCAGTCGGGATGGTCCAAGTCAGGGTGACTTTGCTTCCCTTTCGCGACGCACGCAGGTCTGTGGGAGGCTTCGGCAAGTTAAGCGACGGCGGCTCCGGAGGACCAATATTCGCGCATCCGGTGAAGAGAATCGGCACCGCGATCAGCCAGCTTCGAGAGGCAACTCTCATTTGGAAGAGGTCAGAGTACCAGAAAGATCAAAACCACAGAGGATCCGTAGGACCATAGAGGAATGCCTTTGTGAACTCTGTGCCCTCTGTGGTGAAGGTTTCTACAGAATGTACCGGCTCAGATCCTGATCCTTCACGATGTCGGTCAGCATCTTGCGGACATAGTCGCCGTCGACGGTGATCTGCTGGCCCTTCTTCTCCGGCGCCTCAAAGCTGAGTTCATCGAGCACGCGCTCCATGATCGTATGCAGCCGCCGCGCGCCAATATTCTCGGTGCTCTCGTTCACGCGAAACGCGAAGCGGGCAATTTCTTCCAGCGCCTCGGGCGTGAATTCCAGCTTCACGCCTTCGGTTTCGAGCAGCGCCGTGTACTGCTTCACCAGCGAAGATTTCGGCTCAGTCAGAATGCGGACAAAATCTTCCATGGTGAGCGATTGCAACTCTACGCGAATCGGAAAACGTCCCTGCAACTCGGGAATCAGATCGCTCGGCTTGGAAACATGGAACGCTCCCGCGGCGATGAACAAAATGTGATCTGTGCGCACCATGCCGTAACGCGTGTTGACAGTTGTTCCCTCCACGATCGGCAGAATGTCGCGTTGCACGCCTTCGCGCGAAACGTCTGGACCGTGGCCGCCTTCGCGGCCGGCGATCTTGTCGATTTCATCGAGAAATACGATGCCGGCATTCTCCACGCGATCAATCGCCATACGCGTTACCTGATCCATATCAATCAATCGATGCTCTTCTTCCTGGATCAGATACTCGAAGGCCTCGTTGACCTTCATCTTCCGTTTCTTGGTGCGCTGGCCAAAGATGTTCGGCAACATGTCTTTGATGTTGACATCCATCTCCTCCACGCCCTGGTTCGAGATGATTTCGAACGACGGAAAATTGCGCTCGCGCACGTCAATCTCAACCATGCGCTCGTCCAGCTTGCCTTCGCGCAATTGCTGGCGCAGCTTCTCGCGTGTGCGATTGGCAGACTCAACCAAAGCCGTGCCGCCATCGATCACAACTCCGCCCGCGGTCGAAGTTGGTTCCGGACGCGGCGGAGGCGAAGGCGGCAGCAGAATATCGAGCAACCGCTCTTCGGCATTGAGCTCGGCCTTGTCCGCGACATCTTCCAGTTTCTCCTCGCGTACGTTATCAATCGCGATCTCGACCAGATCGCGCACAATCGACTCGACATCGCGCCCAACATAGCCGACTTCGGTGAACTTCGACGCCTCAACTTTCAGGAACGGCGAATTGGCCAGCTTCGCGAGCCGCCGCGCGATCTCGGTTTTCCCCACGCCGGTCGGGCCGATCATGATGATGTTCTTGGGAATGATTTCTTCGGCGAGATCGGGCGCGAGCTTCTGCCGGCGTGTACGGTTGCGCAGCGCGATAGCCACGGCTCGCTTCGCGTCGTTCTGGCCGATCACGTGTTTATCGAGCTCGGCAACGATCTCACGCGGCGTGAGTTCGTCGAGCGCGAGCTGTTCTTCTTCAGCGGTAGATGGAAGGTAAATAGCCATAGAATTCAGGGATCAGCGGTCAGGGATCAATATTCCCAGCTACTGACCCCTGAACTCTGACCTCCGTTTTTACAATTCTTCAATCGTGACCTTGTCATTTGTATAGATGCACATTTTGCCCGCAATCTTCATGGCTTCTTCGGCAATCTGGCGAGCCGAGAGCTCCGTATGCTCCGACAGCGCCTGCGCCGCGGCCTGCGCGTACGGACCGCCGCTGCCGATCGCCGCAATGCCGGTATCGGGCTCGATCACGTCTCCCTGGCCGCTGAGCAGGTAAGTCTGCTCCTTATCGCAGACCAGCAGCAAAGCTTCGAGATGCCGCAGAAACTTGTCGGTGCGCCAGTCCTTGGCCAGCTCGACTGCGGCTCGTCCAAGGTTGCCGTGATACTGCTCCAGCTTGGCTTCAAAGCGGCTGAACAGCGTGAAGGCATCGGCGGTCGATCCCGCAAACCCGGAGAGGATCTTGTCGTTATACAGCCGGCGAATCTTCTTCGCCGAATGCTTAATGATCGACTCGCCCAGCGTGACTTGTCCATCGCCGGCAAGGACGACATGTCCGTCGCGCCGTACAGACAAAACCGTTGTGGACCGTATCAACCGTTTCCCGCTCATAAGCGTAATCTTTGATTGTAGCAAGCGCGAAGCTCAGGCGGCCGCTTTAATCCACCGTTCTCACATCATCCGGAAGAATCAGTACGAATTCACACTTGCCCGTCGTAACCGAGCACGAGAGCGTTCCGCGACGCAGTACTTTCAGCGGCGTGTTATCAGGAAACATGAGATGGTAATCCGCCGTCCGCAACGCCGGGCTATAGGATTTCAACTTCTCATCTCCGCTGATGAACTTCACGGCATCGACTCTGGCCTCCTGGCCTGCGCCTCCACTGAGAAGAACGAAGAAGTCCGCGTTACCAGTTTGCGTGGCTTTGCCCAGATCGATCGTGCTGAGATGCTGCAATTCATCTTTGTAGCTTTTCACGGCCGCATCGGCCTTGGCATCACCTCCGGCCAGCGATGCCAGCCGTTGACGCGTTTCCGGCGTCGGGCGCAATCCGTTCATCGATAGCGCATACGTCTCGAGCGCGAGTTGTTTTTCACCACGCTTCTCGTAGATCTGCCCGAGATGATCTCCCACTTCCCCGTGATGCCCGAGTCCCCATGCCGCAGCGACATATTTTTGTGCCTGATCGAGATCGCCCTCGGCAAAATGCACCCACCCTAGGGTGTCCCAGTAGGCGATCAGTGACGAGACCAGCGGCAAATCCTGCTGCGTGAGCCGGTCGAGCGAGAGATTGCGCAGCGCCGCCGCCGTTGCCGAAACCGCCGATTCCGCGTATTGCTGCGCGCGATCCAGGTGCGCCTTCTTCAGCGAAAGCTGATACGCAATGTTGTTCCACACCAGCGGAGTCGCCGAAAGCTCAATGGCGTGATCGAAGGTGGCGAGAGCCTTGTCATCCTGCCCGAGATTGAGATACGCGTCTCCCAGCGTCACCTGCAATTGCGCATCATCGGGCGTCAGCGACGCGGCTTTCTCCAGCTCCGGCACAGCATCGTTATACCGATGCGCCTCGGCATACATTTCGCCGAGATTGGCGTGCGCCGCCTTGTCCAGCGGATTGTTTTCGAGCTGCTTATCGAACTCCTTGGCTGCGTCATCATACTTGCGCTCGTTCCAGTAAACCCGGCCGAGATTGTTGTAGGCGTATTCGTCGTAGGGATTCACTTCGATCTGTTTCTCGAAGGCGGAGATGGCCTTGTCGTCCTGACGCATGCCGAAGTAGGCCAGCCCGAGATTGTTCCACGCATACTTGTTCTTGGGATCGACTTCGGTCGCGCGCTTGAGCAGGGCGACGGCGATCGGCAAATTGCCGCTCATATACGCGGCATAGCCGCTTTCGGCGAGATCATCGGCTTTCATATCGGCCGGTGGAATCGGATCGCCGGCAACGCTGCTTTCGACCGAAAGTTGCTGGGCAAGATCAGCGCCGACCGCGCGCCGGAACGACGCATAATCGGCCGCCCGCGATACGGGAAGTTCGTCTTTCTCCACGATCAGCTTGCGCCCGGCGGTGAAGCTGTTGCCGTCGACTTTGTAACTCGCGTCGTATTCCGCATAATCGCGCTTCAACGAGAAGGCCAGGGGCGCGTGCGCCGTGTAATTCGCCGGCAGCTTCAGGCTGAGGCTGTAGGAATAGGTAGCTTTGGGGCCAAGTTTGAAGGGCTCCGAGTCGGCATCGGTATTATCTTCGTCGACCTCGGGCAAGCTGAATTGCACCAGCGGCAGCAAGATTTCCGCTCTCTTCTTCGACCAGTCGAAAAAGTTCACCTTGGAAACGTCATAGGACATGGTGAACGGTTCCCGAGTCGCCGCGGGATCGCTCACTTTCAGGTTCGTGATCTCCCCGCCCAGGCTGGCATTGACGTTTTCGACCACGCGCTGCCAGTTCGCCTCCGGGACGCGGCGAAACACCGAACGCAGCAGCAATTCCTCGTCGCCGCGAAACTCATACTGCACGTGGGCTTCGAGCTTGCCGATATCGTTGATTTGGCCGGTAATCTTCGATGTCTCAGTGTCCGGCATGGGCGTATCGGCAGGGGTCAATGCCAGATGCGGGGCAATCTTCGATGGCGGGTCGGCCGGCGGGATCACCAGCGCCTGCTTGTTGCGCAAACTGTACGCCAGCAGACGGAAAGGCGCGACTTCGGCAGTCGTATCCATCCAGATTTCCTGATTGCCCAGCGGCAGCATCGTGATCACGTGATCGAATTGCGAGGGCGAAGGAATATCGGGATCGAGTTTGCGGCTCGAATTGATCAGCACAGAATCGGCGTGGAAACCTTCGGCTTCCAGTAACGATGCCAGCAGCGTGTGCTTGTCTTTGCAATCGCCGTACTGATTCGCGAGCACATCTGACGCCGCGTGCGGCTGGTAACGGCCCACTCCTAAAGAAAGGCTGACATAGCGGAAATTTTTGGAGACGTAATCGTAGAGAGCTTCGATCTTGTCGAGATCGGTGTTCAGGCCTTTGGTTAATTCCGCCGCTTTCGCGCGAACTTCCGGCGTAGGCGCGCGGCGATCTTTTTCCAGGCTGGCATACCAGCGCCCAATCTGTTCCCAGCTTTCAAACGTCGTCAGCTGAATGTCGGGACGATCTTCATCCGGGCGCGGCCGCTTTTTCTTCTTCTGATCAGGATTGTCTTCGTCCTCGCGCTGCAGATGCGAACTGGTCCAGTGGTAAATGCGCCGGCCATTGGCTTCCGTAACTTTCGGATCCATTCCCGGCTTGCTCTTGAGCTTGATCTGACGGGTAGCGGGAACGTCGACATCGACGCTTTCGTCGAGCACGATATTGGTCTTGTCGAACTCGTACTCGGTCCAGAATTGTCCGGCGGCGAGGGGAGTGTGAATGACGGTGACGAGGTCGTATTCCAGCACGTCGCCCGGGCGCAATCCCGGCACGGTGATGTGCTTCTGCCGATAATCCGTATAGACCGGCGCTTCGCGCTCGATGGGCGCGCTCAGATCCTGCACGGCGTCGTCGCCGGCCTTCACCACGCTGCCATCTTGCTTGATGACCCGAACATAAGGGATCTCCACGCGCTCGTTGGCCGAGTTGTAGCCGAACTGCAGTTGGCCCCACTGCTGGACACCCGCTTCGCTCTGCACCCGAATCCGGGCGACCACTTCCTTGCGGCCGGTGCCGTCGTTTTCAAAACGGTAGGTCGAGTGCATCTGCTCGACAACAAACGACTCCTGCGAATAGTCGTGGCTCTTATCGGAAGTCTGCGGGTGCGGCGCTTCGATCGGATTCTTATCCGGGTTCGACTGCGGAGGCAATGGCCTCGCGGCAGGGGATGGAGCCGGTTTTGATTGCTGGGCCGCGGCGGTTAAAACCAGAAAGCAGAAGGCCAAGAAGGCCAGGGGTGCAAGGCAACGATTACGCATAGGGAAGAAAGCTCGCTAGGTATTATCCCATGCCCATGACGTGAACGGTTGGATCAACCATGACAGCAAAATGGGGTAAGCGCTTGCAAATCTTAGAGGCATCAGGCCTTGGCAGTCAGGTGATTTGCGCTTCGCGCCTAAGACGAGCGGAATGTATGAATAGGGCCAAAAGACCCTATCAGCACACTGTGATTACAATCACATTTTTTCTCGCCGCCCGTATAAAACCGAGGTAAAATCGCCCTCAGTTCCGTTTCGCCGAGTCGCGATGCGGACGTGACGCATAACGTACATGCGCCACGATCTTTCCGTCGGGAGGTTTGCATGGAAGATCGGGCCCCTGTCGTTCCCTCCGAGCAATCGACCAGCACCATCGCCAAGCATTATGAAGGCCGCGGAGCCTGGGTGTTAACTGCGTACGGCATCTGCGGATTAGCGCTGTTCGGCGTGTTGGCCTACTTTTTCTCGGACTTCATCGCTCATTGATTCGAGCCAACCCGAACGAGCGGATGTGCGCACCCGCGGATGGGTGGTAGTGTCTCTAACGCAGGTCGAGTTCAATCCGCGCAACGGTGTTCCCGTTGTTGCTAATCTCCTCAGTTGATCGTGCTACAATGAGCGGCCTTGGAAACATCTGTAGCAGGCTGCTGCAGCGCCCGGCTTTAATCCCACGCAAGTTCGAGAGACACGGAAGAACCTGTGGCAAAGATTCCCTCGCCGAGCCCCTCCCCCCTTACCTACGCCGATGCCGGTGTGGACATCAGCCGCGCCAATCGCACCAAGCAGCGCATCAAGTATCTCGCTCACAAAACCTTTACCCGTGGGGTGCTGAGCGAAATCGGCGGCTTTGGCGGCATTTTCTCCATCGACAAAACGAAATATTCCGATCCTTTGCTGGTCTCGAGCGTCGATGGCGTCGGCACGAAACTCAAAGTTGCCTTCGAAATGGATCTCCACTCCACGGTGGGCGCCGATCTGGTAAACCATTGCGTCAACGACATCGCAGTGCAGGGAGCTGCCCCGCTGTTTTTCATGGACTATCTGGCCACGGGCACACTCGATTCCGCCATCGCGGAAAAAGTTGTCGAAGGAATCGCCGACGCCTGCAAGCACAACGGCTGCGCGCTGATCGGCGGCGAAACCGCCGAAATGCCCGGCTTCTATCCCGATGGCCAATACGACCTGGCGGGATTTATCGTCGGCGTGGTCGATCGCGAAAAGATCATCACCGGCAAAGACGTGCAGATCGGCGACCTCATTCTCGGACTGGCTTCGAACGGCCTGCATACCAACGGCTATTCTCTGGCCCGCAAACTCTTGTTTGAAGTCGCCCGGTATTCACCGGAGACCTACGTGAACGAGATCAAAAACAAGGTTGGCAACGAATTGATGCGCACGCACCGAAGCTATTGGCCGGTGCTGAAAAAGCTCATCGACGCCCAATGCGTGGTCGCGATGGCGCACATTACTGGCGGCGGCATCACTGACAATCTGCCGCGGGTGTTGCCGCGCGGAACAGCGGCGGCCATCGAACTGGGATCGTGGCCCGCGCTTCCCATCTTCGAGCACTTGCAGCAACTCGGAAATGTTCCGAAAGACGAAATGCTGCGAACTTTCAACATGGGACTGGGAATGCTTCTGGTGGTTCCTGCGGCGAAGTTCAAGAAAGCACAATCGGTGCTGGAGCGGATCGGCGAGAAGTTCTATACGATCGGCCGCATCATCAAAGGCGAGCGCAAAATCAGCTACAGCTAGTGCCTCGCGCGCTCGGTTCTA
>Ga0335072_10002936_pt1 | contig 26030 bp, 25 predicted proteins | sample Lox_Sample_21_FD_206725 | JGI IMG/M metagenome (GOLD analysis project Ga0335072, IMG submission 206725) | Soil microbial communities from Loxahatchee National Wildlife Refuge, Florida, United States - Lox_Sample_2.1 | ecosystem: Environmental > Terrestrial > Soil > Wetlands | place: USA...
AGTCGTATCAACCCGAATGCTCAGCCATATATATTCATACAGCCTAAACCTCAAACCACCTTCAACTACAACGCCCAGGCCGTACAACTAGCCGCCGTCAGGGCAACGCCATCGATCGTCCGTATAACAAGTTTCAGTTGCGGGGGTATTGTTGCTGGCTCTGGATTTGTTGTGAGCCCCGACCTTATAGCGACTAACGCTCACGTCATTGCTGGTTCTAGGCGTCCAATCATCAAATATGAAAATATGAGTTACGAGGGGGAGCCAATATACTTTAACGCGGTCTTAGACCTGGCTATTCTTCGAGTCTCAGGACTGAAGGCACCATCATTGATGCTAGCTTCTAGTAATGTTGCCCTAAACACTACAGTTGCCGTACTGGGTTATCCTGGGGGAAACTATCAGATCGAGCCAGGTATCATACGTGACACACGAGCCACGGCGGGTACTAGTATTTACGACCAGGGTAGTTTTGGTAGGGGTATATACTTGGTACAAACCTACGTTAATGACGGTAGCTCCGGAGGGCCCATTGTTATTCAGAATGGTGAAGTGGCGGGCGTTATATTTAGTAAGTCTACTGATGTGGGGGATGTCGCCTACGCACTAACATCTGTACATATTCGTGATGCGGTACAGCAGGTAGGGGCTTCCTATGGCCGTGTTGGTACTGGTGCTTGCATAGCTAACTAGGACCCTCGGGTGAGGTACTTGAGAGTATGGTTAACCGATTCAAGTATCGGACATGTCGAGACAATCTTTAAACTTAATATCGCTTCGTTTCCTATGCCGTTCGTCGTGTGATCGTTTAACGGTTGTTTTTTGAAGACAAACAGTACTGTTATGAGAGACGGTATGGCTGGGCTATCTCTTTTGTTTGATCGCCTTGTGTAGCACTGTGGACGCTAAATGGAAACTGAGGCACGCCAATGGTATTTCTAGTAGTATGGCGGCGCTAATAGCCTCATGTAACTCCCACCCTTTGTGTGCTCCTGTCACATCGAACCATGCATCTATAACGAGCAGGCTTCCAGTTGTCGAGGCTGCAATAGCTGTATATAAAGACTTTATGTATGCAAGTATCCCAGTAACGAGAAGTGATAAAACAAGTACAACATCTAAACCGACCCACGCAACATCCCAGTTTCTGAAGGTATGGCGTGTCGGCAAACTTTGGCTTAAATATATTGTCCAAGGGATAATTACAATAGCACCAATGATGTACAAAAGAGCTTTCCAGGCTGAGACAGTAAATCGGACCTTAGGGTTATCCACTCCATAATAATACCAAAATTAGCTTGGGGTGAGGTCTATAGACATGAATTAGCTTAACTGATTAAGTGGTAAACTTTGGCCAAAAATGGCGAGATATCGAGTCGGATTGCCGAACGGTTCACCACTCACCAAGCGAGCATATGTGGACGATATATTCTCGGCAACAGGCTTGGCGTGTCAGAAATAGCGTAGTAACAGATTCTTCATAGGACATACGGTTTCTGGTAAAATTAACAGACCATGAAGCGAACCAAGAAGTATCGCTACCAAGAACCTGACACCAACATGACTCTTCAGCAGGGTTTGGATGAGTATTACAAAGAAAACCCCAGTTTTGTAAACAGTGAAGGCTTTTTAGGCCAGGATAATGCTACCGTGCGAGCGCATGACGCTGGTCATGTATTTTTCGGCTTGGGATGTACTTCTACAGAAGAACTCTTAATGGAAACTATGACAGTGTTTGGCTGTACTATTAGTCGTCAAAGAATGACAGACATTGTCAAAAAAGGCTTTCTGAAGAAAGTCATCCAGGAATTTGGTATCTGACGACTCTTTAAGCGACTCGTCACTACCTTCCCTAGGTTAATCCGTGCCGTCTTCCGGGCCTTCAGAATGAAGAAAAAATGGCCACACTTTGAATATGAACAGTTTCTTAGCACTCCTCTCGGCCAACTACGCGAAGAATTTGGCATAAAAGTTCAGCTCTAGCTATGTACGGTCAAGATGGTTGGCTTACACTATTTCGAGTTAATATCCAGTGTATGTTCAATTGGACAATAACTAAGAAAAGAATCCCTACGTCATATTAAAAAATCTCTCTAGTCCAGAAAGATTTTAAACGTAAGCAACTTAACGGACCTTAACTGAACAGGTCTGGAACTATTTCATACAGGTGACCATGGAGCCTGGCTACCACGCCATTGCACCGGATTGCTCAAGTCTATCGACTCAACCATAACAGTTGCCGGACGATTGATTATAAAGTCCATTGTCTCTGCAACATCTTTCGGCTGGATAAACTCGTCTGGCCTGGGAGCTCCCCACGTATCAACACCCCATGCATGCACAGCTGTAATGCGAATCTCAGGACCGAGCTCGTTACGAAGCACACTGGCAAAGTTGGTAATACCGCTCTTGGTAGCTGCATATATGCTTTCCCCAACAATACTCGACTTAGCGGCCATGGATGACATAAATACAATCTGCGGTTTGTCGCCTTTGCGCAGTAGAGGTAGTAAAGAATGAGTCACCAGCATATGCGAACGCAGATTAAGGTCGAGCATCAGATTAACATCCTCTATATTCATCTGCTCAAACTTTTTCATAACCATAACGCCGGCGTTATTTATGAGCACATCTAGCGCATCAGTCTGACTGAGTACTTCGTTGGCTAGTCGGTCAATCTCTCTGGTCTTGGTGAGGTCTGCCCCAAAAAGTGTAGCCCTCTGAGAACTATCCTTAAAAGATTTTTCTGAGGTTGCTACCAAAAATAGTTTGTTACCTGGTATGTCCAGTTGTTTTGCGGTCGCGAGACCGATGCCACGGCTCGCGCCAGTTATTAGTATGTTCATGCGTTAACTATAACAAAAAAGAGGCCATAGTAACCTCTGTTCTTATTATGCTTATGCTTGGAGGGCCGTAGCGAAGATTATCTGGAATCACTACTCCGAATCATTAACGTTTGAGTTTTCTAGGCTTGCAACAACTTATACCCGTAAGTGTTCAAATATAATGTTAGCTCCAAGATCGCGGGATTTCTGTAAATCGGCTTTAGTGCTGATGGTCCATGTCAAAAGCGGCAGTCTGAACAATGATCGCCAGAAAACCACAGCAGCGTTTGGGAGTGAGTCTATTTCATATGCGATAAAATCTGGTCGTGTATGTATATTGAGCAGCATATTACGTAGTAGAAACTTCTGTGCTTTTGGTAAAGTCGGGTGTCTCTTAAACGAATACGCCAATTGCCCTCGAAGAGTTCGTGGCTCGTGCGCACGGTACCAGCCCAAAATCCTTGGATCAAAAGACTGAATAGCGTATTCCCCTTGATATTCTGCAAGAGTTTTTTGCATCACAGGACCGATTATTTCTGCTTTGCTGTCGGTCTTCACTTCAATGAGGAGCGGAACTCTACCGGCTACTGTTGCAAGGACGTCGTCCAATAAGGGTATTTGGTAATTCGTTTTTTTGAGTCGCAATTTTATGAGGTCCGTGACGGTAGATTCCGTAATTCTCAGATCCTTACCCGTAAGACGTCTCGTTGTATCATCATGGATTACTATCAGACGATTATCACGTGACAAGTGAACGTCCAGCTCAATGGCGTAACCGTGTTCGACTGCCGCTTTGAAGGCGCCCATACTGTTTTCTGGTAGCTTCCCATCATGGAGCCCGCGGTGGGCTACTGGTAACTCAGTTAGCCAGCCCGGTAAGTGTTTCATATAATTTAAGCATAACAAGAACCTCTCATAACAGAGAGGTTTTTAATCGTAAGCTTCATGGCGGGCCCGACCGGATTCGAACCGGCGATCTCCTCCGTGACAGGGAGGCGTGATAGGCCTCTTCACTACGAGCCCATGCCTAATCTAGGGTAAGTTCAGTGATTATTTAATTATTCCAACAAAACAAATTTGCCGAAGTTATCATTTTCCTGTTGGAGAATAATAATCACCAAAACTTTTAAAAGTAACAGAGGTAAGTGTAGCAGACGGGGAATAAAAAAGCAACGCAAAAGGCCGATGAGCGTAGACATATGACGGTCTCTAAATTTGTGTTTCTCATCTAGTATTGGCTAGATAGAATACGGACTCCTACTTTCTTCGCAACAGAACGATATTATGTAGCTGGCTTAATTCTAGTAGTGCAAAACCTGCAACGTTTAGCCGTCTTAGGGATATCGCTCAGACATTCAGGACATTTACGCTCAGTTGGCTCCTCAGCTACTTTACTACGATTTGCTAGGCTCTGTAGATGGTTTATAGGCTGTACTACCATGAAAAATACCACGCCTGCGATAACCAAAAAAGAAAGCACGTTGCTCACAAAATCCCCCCAAGGGAAGATAAAATGATGCTCGAACGCATTAAAATGTGCTACACCTTGAATTGCAGCACCTTTAGTACTACCCGTGACACCATTGATTAGAGGTTGAATCAAGTCTTTGACCAAGGAGGAGATGACTGCATTAAATGCTGCACCGACGACTACGGCTACAGCCAAATCCACGACATTACCACGGAGAATAAACTTTTTGAACTCACTTAACATATACCAAAAAAGTCTCCTCTTAGCTTTGACGGTATTGTACACCGGCGTAGTGTTGTTTGTAAGAAGGAGTTTCACACCGTATAATGAGGCAGACGGTGAGGACTCCGAAGGATGCCACCTTAGCTCAGTTGGCTAGAGCACCGCTTTCGTAAAGCGGGGGTCCGGGGTTCGAATCCCCGAGGTGGCTCCAAATCAAAGAGTTGTTAAGAATAGAATTCTGAAAACTACCGTAGTTTAGCGGGTATCGTATAGCGGCTATTATGCGACCTTCCCAAGGTTGAGATCCGGGTTCGACTCCCGGTACCCGCACCATTTCTGTGTTCGCTCAGGCTGATTATAGTCTGGTACAATAGAGATTGCATAAACGAAATTAACGTATGGCAGCACGCAGACATTTCTTACAAGACAGAACGGCGCTGTTGCTGGTAAGCGGCACAGCATTCTTAACGCTTGCTGCAGTAGTTCTGATTCTCCTCAAACTAGGGAACGGGCAGGGCACTGGTAGCTATATCGTGTCCTACCGAGCTTCGCTTGGTATAGATCGCTACACAACTGGTACAGTCAGAGACATCTGGAGTTTCGTGGTTTCTGCTGTACTTATTTTTGTAGCTGGTATTGTGCTGAGTTATCGTACATACGCACTGCGTCGTGAACTCTCTCTTGTTATACTCGTCCTGACAATTCCGTTGCTGCTATTCCTGATTGTGGTGAGCAACGCACTTTTGGTGCTAAGATAGCTACATAATGCCTAACATAGAAATTCCATTTCCGGAAGATCGTACGCGCCGTTATCGTTTTTTTGAAATTCTTCCCGGCGCTCTCTCTTACTCAATGTTAGCGCTTCCATTCATTCTAAGCTTGATCAATGTGACGCTTGCGGCTGTTTTTGTGTTACTTTATTTGCTGATTAACTTTACGCGTGGTGTTGCTAGTGCTATTCGTAGTCTGCACGCATATCATGTAATGCGTGTTCATCAAAAACTGCCTTGGTCACAGTTACTTGCCGAGCTGGAGGCGGGTAAGGTTGACCGTAGAGCTAAGCGACCCAAATGGCATCTAGCTGAACTGAAACGTATGCAGAGTGAGCGCCCACTGCTCATGGCTCCTAGCAAAGTTATACACGCGATCTTTGTTGCTACCGTTTCTGAAACTGAGGAAATACTGCAAGCGACTATCGAAGCGGTGCTAGCCGAAGAGTTTAATATGGGGCAAGTGATCCTCATTGTAGCGTACGAGGGAAGAGCGGGCGCTACAACAGAGAAGCGTGTGCTTGGACTGATCGAACGCTACAAAAATAGGTTTATGGATGCGTTTGCCGTCAAACATCCAGCTGGTCTCCCAGGTGAGCTTATTGGTAAAGGTGGCAATATTAACTACGCGGCCCGTGAGCTCCAAGAATACCTTGAAAAGCGAAAGATCGACCCCACACGGGTAATGGTAACGACACTCGATGCCGACAATCGTCCCGACAAGAATTACCTCAATGCCTTAACGTATGCATATGTTGCGGCTCCCGATCCCATACACGCTTCGTACCAGCCAGTCGTACTGTATGATAACAATATATGGGATGCACCTGCACCAATGCGTGTTATCGCCACGGGAAACTCACTATTCGATCTTGTAATCTCGTTGCGCCAACACGCACTTCGTAATTTCTCGTCACATGCACAGCCCATGGCTGCACTTATACAAACCAATTTCTGGAGCGCCCGAACGGTTGTAGAGGATGGCCACCAATTCTGGCGCTCGTATCTTACGTTCCAAGGAAACTATCGTGTATATCCGCTACATGTACCAATTTCTCAAGATGCTGTCTTAACAGAAGGCTATCGTAAGACGCTTAAGGCGCAGTTCATTCAATTACGTCGCTGGACGTATGGTGCATCAGACGTTGCTTACTTGGCGGAATTTGGCTTTTTCCGTAAAAATAAGATCTCAAAGTGGGATCTTTGGACGAAATTCTGGCGCCTCCTCGAAGGACATATAACTTGGGCCGTTGGACCGATATTGTTGCTTTTCGGTGGTTTCATACCAGCCTTGTTTAATCCAAAGAATTTTGCGGCCAATGAATTGCCATTGATAGTCAGCCGTGTCCAGACTGTCGGCATTGTAGTGCTGATCGTCACTATGTTTATGGCACTTCGTACATTGCCTCCAAAGCCTGTACGCTATAAGCGACATCGCACCCTCCTTATGATTCTGCAGTGGATTTACTATCCGGTCACTACATTTGGATATAATTCGCTGGCCGCATTTAACTCACAGACTCGGTTAATGTTTAAGTGGTATCTCACGAAATTTGATGTTACAGAGAAGGCGATTGTCGTAGAACGCAAAGGCCGCAAAGCTATTAAACGGGTTTAGTGTCGGACCGTCTTATGGTAGGCGGCATACTGTACGGCGGCTGCGCCGTCAAAGTGCTTGAGTACTTGTAGAGATGTACTAATGATGTCTTCGCGTGTCAGGACAGCGCTCTTTGCAGCGCCTAGCAACTTGCTCACTATGGTTGCCGTAAGTCCTCCAGCGTCGGCGACTGAGGCCTCTCTATGGCCAACCGAGCCGAGTATGCTCGCAAAGAGCCTGTCACGGCTGAATGGGGATATATTTCTAGCGCCTGTCTTGACGACTAAGCTTGTACTGAAGTCTACAATCTCATTGGTCGTGAACAATGCACCACATTTTTCACATGCGCGTCTTCGCCAAACCTGGTGCAAGCGTTTCTGTTGGCGTGAGTTGGTGACCTTTGTCGACCCGCCACAATATATACATACCATGTCTATATATTGTCATAACCCTATACCTTTAGCTAGTGGAAAAGTGACGGAAAACTGTGGGGAGTATTTAGGATAAGATTTGAAAACTAAAAAACCGAAGGTCATTGACCTTCGGTTACATTTTCTTTTGGCGTAAACTTAGTCGTTGTCTTGTGAAGAAATACGGAGACGACGAACACGTACTACATGTTTCGTTTCCGGGAGTTCCTCAAAAAACAACTCAAAACTCGCAAGCGAGTCCACTTGTTGTTTGGTACTCACCAAAACACCTCGTTTAACCGTTCCATGTTACTACCACCTGCGAATTGTGTCAAGATCCTTGTGTCTAGAAAGGGCCGGTTAATCACTTGCAAAAACAGGGGTAGTGGGGTATATTTACGGAGCAGGAAGGGTATGGGCGATTAGCTCATTTGGCTAGAGCGCTTCCTTGACGTGGAAGAGGTGAGAGGTTCGAATCCTCTATCGCCCACCAAAATAAAACCACCCGATTTCGGGTGGTTTTATTTTCTCTGAACAAGCGCGATACGAAAATAAGCTCTGCAGGCGCTCTGAAGGCCGGTAGTAACATCTGGCTACTTATGAAAAGTCACATATGGTATAAAAGTGGTTTTGAGTTTTCCACATTATCCACAGGCCAGTAAGTACTCACTGCAAAAAAGTACTAGCCAAATCCGGCCGCAGGCCCTATACTACTAATTGTGAGGCGAGGTTCTGCCGAGAGGTTTTAGCAAAGGCAAACTTCGAAACAGTCAGGCAACATTGCGAGATTGCCTGACTGTTTTCATTTTGATAAAATACGTCCGAGTGATGACGTGGACTCACCAACCATAGAGCTCAGACCTACAGGGAGTGGTTATAACTCCTTATAAGTGCTCGCTAGGCTTAAAACTGCGAGAAGTCCGGTGGAACCGCCTCTGTAGTCAACAGGGGTCCGAGACGTGAAGTGTATGCAATGTATTTGCTTATACTCCACGGCTTTTTAATTTAAATAAGAGAGTTATATAAAGGGGCTGCTATGTCAGATGGAAACGTAACTGATCAACTCTATGCCATGCGCCACTCACTCGCACATATTACCGCGAGCGCCATCCAGCACATCTGGCCTGAGGTAAAACTGGGTGTTGGACCTGTGGTTGAAAACGGCTTTTACTACGATATAGATTTAGGCGAGGTACGATTATCGGCTGACGATTTTGAACGTATTGAAGCTGAAATGCGTAAGATTATCCAGGCGGCCGAGCAGTTTGAGCACTTCGAAATGCCGATAACGGAAGCAGTGGAGTGGGCGCGTCAAAATGGCCAACTGTATAAAGAAGAGCTATTAAATGACCTGAGTCGTACTGGAACTACTGTCGCAAAATATCTGGAGGCTACTGAGCTCGGACTATCATCTGGCGGTAAGAGTAAAGTCAAAAGAGTGTCCTTCTATCGTAACGGTGACTTTACTGATTTATGTCGTGGTCCTCATGTAGCTTCGACTGATAAGGTTGGAGCGTTTAAGCTCATGCGTCTAGCTGGGGCGTATTGGCGTGGCAAAGAAGGTAATCCGCAGATGCAACGGATTTACGGCGTAGCATTCGCAACCTCAGAAGAGCTTCAACATTACCTGAATATGCTAGAGGAAGCGAAAATGCGTGATCATCGCAAACTAGGTCAAGAGCTTGACCTCTTTGTTTTTAGCGATCTGGTTGGCAGTGGTTTGCCATTATTTACACCACGCGGGACTGTTGTACGAGAACAGCTAGAAGTTTTCAGTAATGAGTTGCGAAAAGGCTATGGATTCGAAAAGGTCTCCATACCACATATTACGAAGAAAGATTTATACGAGAAGAGCGGCCATTGGGCAAAGTTCGGTGATGAGCTGTTTCTAGTGAGAAGCCAGGAAACAAGCGATGAGTTTGTCATCAAGCCCATGAATTGCCCACACCACACACAGATTTATGCCGCACGCCCGCGTAGTTACCGCGATCTACCGATTCGCTACTTGGATACGACTATGGTTTATCGTGACGAGAAGACCGGTGAGCTTGGCGGTCTCAACAGAGTACGCAGTATTACTCAAGATGATAGTCATGCATTTGTCAGGTCTGATCAGATAGAGCAGCAAATAAACGACTTATTGACTTGCGCGGATGAACTGTACTCTACGCTCGGTATGAAGCTACGGGTACGTCTAAGCTGGCGCGATGGCAGCAGCGCATACTTAGGCACGCTTGCTCTCTGGGAGAGCGCGCAAGCACAGCTCAAGAGTGCGGTCATTGCCAAAAAACTCGACTATTTTGAGCAGGAGGGCGAGGCAGCATTTTACGGTCCCAAGATTGACTTCATGGCTAGTGATGCTATAGGCCGTGAGCATCAGGTTGCTACCGTACAACTCGATTTTGTAATGCCCGAACGCTTCGGCCTCGAGTATACCGCAGAAGATGGTGCTACCCAGCATCCAGTCATGGTTCATTGTGCACTACTTGGCTCAATCGAGCGCTTCATGAGTGTATATATTGAACATACGGCAGGCAGATTCCCTACGTGGATCGCACCAGAGCAGATACGTTTTATAACGGTGAACCAGGAAGAAAAAACGACGAGTTTTGCCAGCGAGGTACTAGCTCGTGCTAAGCTACTCGGGTTACGTGTGACTGTAGATAATGGCAATGAGTCGGTAGGAAAAAAGATTCGTTCGGCGGAAGTCTGGAAAGTACCGTATGCGGTGGTGCTTGGCGAGAAAGAGATTACCACCCAAAAGGTAACTCCACGCATACGTAGTGATATAGACAATGGTAATATGCATGAATCACTCTCTTTGGAAGATTTTCTAAGAGCAGTCTCTAAAGAGGTAAAGGGTCGTAGAAACGTAACTTTGTTGTAATATGAACACTGACTTTGACGCTAATTTTCGCAATAGAGTTGAGCTCTTCGTATCACAAATACCACTAGGTCGAGTCATGACTTACGGCCAACTGGCCGCGCTTTGTGATAGTCCTCGTTCTGCACGGATCGTAGGTGGCATTGCACACTTTGGTAATCCGAACCTACCGTGGCAACGTGTTGTGAATAAAAATGGTGGATTGGCTGCTGGCTATCCTGGTGGCAGGGAGCAACATGCTGAGCATCTACGAGCTGAGGGTATTAGTGTATCGTCGGATTTGACAATAGATGTCAATAATTTGCTCTGGTGGCCCCCTGGTAAAGAGCCTAAGCAGCGAGAATTATTTTAAATGCCACCACTTTTAGCTATTGTTGGCGTAACGGCTAGTGGTAAATCGACGCTAGCCATGGATCTAGCGCGAAGATTTAATGGTGAGATTGTCTGTGCCGATAGCTGGACTGTCTATAGAGGCTTCGATATCGGCACTGCAAAACCGACGGCAGACGATCGTACAGAGATACCACACCACTTACTTGATGTTGCTGATCCATCTGAAGGTTTTAGTGCTGCGTTATTTAAGGAGCTGGCCGGACTCGCTGTGCGTGATATTTCACGACGTGGAAGATTACCCATATTGGTCGGCGGTACAGGATTATATGTAGACAGCTTACTGTACGATTATAGTTTTCTGCCACCTTCGGATCCTGAGTATCGCACCAAATTGAACGCGATGGACTTGGAACAGTTGCTGGTCCTGGCTAATAAACTAGAACTTGGTACTGATAGCATCGATCAGCGTAACAAGCGCCGAGTAATCAGGTTAATTGAGAACAACGGTCGTCTCCCAACGCGACGAAACATACGCAAAAATACATTATTACTCGGTGCTGCGTCTGATCCTTCGGAGTTAAGACTGCGAGTGATTCAGCGTATTAACGGAATGATTCGACAAGGTCTGGAGCGTGAGGTCAGTGGTTTGGTCGTCCGTTACGGCTGGAATGTTGAACCGATGAAGGGAATTGGCTACCGTGAATGGCGTAACTATTTCGCGGGCATGCAGAGTATAGTCGAAACCGAGGATCAGATCATAAGCTCAACCATGGGATTAGCTAAGCGACAGCGTACCTGGCTTAAACGTAATGGTGATATTAATTGGTCATCTGAAAGAAGTTATTTTGAAGATGTTCTAACAACATTCCTGAACAAAACTAATTAGCCATTGAGCTAAAACCTGCTACAATATACATATGATTGAGCAACTCTTTGGTAGTAAAACAAGGGTAAAATTACTACAGCTGTTTTATTCTAATCCAAATCGTTCATTCTATGTCCGTGAGATCACGCGTAAGATAGATGAGCAAATTAATTCAGTGCGGCGTGAGCTCGCTAACTTACTCAGTGTCGGTATCATAGTGAGTGATACAAGTAACAACAAAGTTTACTACGAAGTAAATCAGAAGTATGAGTTTTTTACACCACTTCAAGAAATCTTTGGTGGGGTAGTGGTACGGCCTCACAGAGGTGTACGGACTACTAAGGCTATTGATTTGCCGCTACCTGATGAAACTGCTGATTTTAAAGTGCTTGGGAATGTTGAGATAGCTGTACTCACAGGTCAATTCACAAGAGACGACACAACCGGGGTTGATGTGCTAATAGTGGGTAATGTAAATCAGAATGCACTGAATAAATACGTAACCGGATTAGAGAAACAGGAAGGAAAGGACTTACGTTACACTGTTTTTTCACTCGATGATTTCACGTATCGCCTACAAATCAAAGATCGGTTTACGACAGACGTACTGCGTGCTAAAAAACAGGTATTGATAGATAAGCCAGGACTACTGAGCTAAGGAGAAGAGCTATGGACATACAATTCTACGGTGCCAACTGCCTGATACTTTCTAATAAACAAAACAGGATAGTAATTGATGACAACCTTACATCACTTGGTGCCAAGAGTGTTACAAAGGACGGAGATATTTGCCTATTTAGCGATGTCGAACATCCAGTAGTCTCTGCGAAACCTAAATTAATAATAGATATACCAGGTGAGTACGAAGTGGGCAATATCTCTATTTTCGGTCTTCAAGCTAGGTCTCACATGGACGAAGAAAGTGTAGAGTCTGCCGTTATTTATAAGATTACCTGGGGTGATACGAGGGTTGTGACTATAGGCCATGCTTTTCCTCGGTTGAGTGATGACCAACTTGAGACTATTGGCCTAGTTGACGTCATGTTTGTTCCTGTCGGGGGTAATGGGTATACATTAGATGCTACTGGCGCCCTGCAGCTAATCAAGGCTGTCGAACCTAAGATAGTCGTCCCGACCCATTATGATGATCCTCACCTCCACTATCAGGTGCCTCAGTCTAGCTTAGATGACGTGCTAAAGACTTTAGGAATGGAACAGAAGGATAAGCTGACGAAGTTTCAATTTAGGCCCGGTGATACGTCTGACACAGCTCAGCTTGTTGTGCTCGAGGCAGTGAGGTAACGGGGTAAGCTTAACAAAAAAATACTAGCTTAAAATACTAGCTTTTATTTGATGAAAGCTAGTATTGCGTCTCCACTTTATTGGTAAGGTTACTTGCTAGATGAGTAACCCTTTTTTCTTAAGGGTGCGTATTGCCTGTGTGCTAATCCGTAATCGAACCTTTTTGCCATCAACTACAACGGTCTTCGATTGGAGGTTTGGCTTCCATACCTTCTTAGTGTGGCGCTGACTGAAGCTAACGTTATTACCAAACTGTTTGCCTTTACCTGTGAGTTCACATATCTGCATAATAGATCCTTCGATTCAGGTAATTATTTTACCTGATTAACAGATGAGAGTCAACCGACAAATAAATAATGCTATACTTAGCTACGACATGCTGAGTAGTCTTAACCTTACCAATATAATAATTGTCCTAATTTGTTTGTTAGTGAGTATGACTATACACGAGTTTATGCACGCCTATGTTGGGTTTAAACTGGGTGATGTAACTGCTGTCGAGCGTGGACGGGTGAGCTTTAACCCATTACATCACATAGATCCTGTAATGACCTTACTGCTCCCGGCAATAACGCTGCTGCTATTCCACGCGCCTATTTTAGCCGCCAAACCAGTGCCGTTCAACCCTCGATATGTTAAGTACGGTGAATATGGCGTAGCATTGCTAGCTGTTGCAGGTCCTGTAAGTAATCTCTTGTTGGCATTTTTCGCCGCGCTCATATTAAGGTTTGTGGATCTCGGTGCTTTCTTCAACCAAGTAGTTATTTTTTTCGTCGAGTTAAATGTAGCATTAGCAGTTTTTAACCTGATGCCAATCCCACCTTTAGACGGCTCTCGTGTCCTTTATGCATTCGCACCGGAGTTTGTACAAGAGTTTATGCAGCAAATTGAACCGTATGGATTTTTTATAGTTATCCTACTAGTGCTTTGGGGCGGTGCATCCAATGTATTGGCATACCTTAATAACTTCGTATTGAGTTTATTACCATAACAGATATATTATCGTAGTCATAAATATAACGATAGTTACCGATATTGCAGACATTTAGGTATTAATCGTAATCAAGTATAATAACTACAGCTGGGTTATGGATACTCCCGGTGTCCTGTCGACAAATGATTAACTGAATACTAATCATTAGGGGATCCTGAATCCACAGGCCGTGGTCTATGGAGGTGGATACCCACCTGGAATTTTTCAGGTTAGTCACGTCGACACCCAGCTGCCAGTTACCCAAATATCACCTATTATCGGGGTGTGGCGCAGTTGGTAGCGCGTACGGCTGGGGGCCGTGAGGTCGCAGGTTCAAGTCCTGTCACCCCGACCAATCAGAATAGGACTTCTCGTGAGGTTAATCTGATGATTATCTTTTTTTATAGCGTCATTGAATCCCTATATACATGTCCGTCGTGCTACTATTGAAAGCATGTGGCAAGAAACGAAACACGGTCTTTACAAACAGTTCTCATTTCATGATTTTCGTGAAGCATGGGCTTTTATGCAACGCATCGCTGAGGCTTCAGAGCACTTAGGGTACTTTCCGCGCTGGCAAAATGATCAGGCGACTGTTGATATATGGCTTAGTACACACGAGAACGGTATGCACATCACTGGGCGTGACCGCGCTTTTGCGCGTACGGTCGATGGGCTGATTGATCCTCGTATGACTGATCCTGATGTCATAAAGGCAACGAAAGTAACAGAGATGCAGCTGTATGCTGATGGTGGTTCACGCGGTAATCCGGGACCGAGTGCAAGTGGCTATGTATTATTAGACATGAGTGGAAGCACGATGCTCCGAGGTGGTGAATACCTAGGAACTACGACGAATAATCAGGCTGAGTACCAAGCACTAAAACTTGGCCTTGAGCATGCACTAGATGACTTCCAGGCTCGCGAGTTACATGTCTACATGGATAGCATGCTTGTCATAAATCAAATGAAGAATATTTTCAAAATTAAAAATCCCGAACTATGGCCGATCCATAACGCATGCTCTGAGCTCGTTAAAAAGTTTCAAAAGGTGACTTTTGATCACGTACCTCGCGAGCTTAACAAGGCGGCAGACGCTGAAGTAAACAAAATACTGGACGAAGCGTCGATACACTAAAATGGCTGACAGTTGGTTGTATAGATGTTATAATTCTTCTGTCAGATCGCTGATTGGTCGCGTGCGCGATACAAGTCGTACGAGGAAAGTCCGGGCAGCATAGGGAGTAACAGTCGCTAACGGCGACCGGGGGCGACTCTAGGGAGAGTGCCACAGAAACGAAACTACCTCTTTAAGGGGTAAAAGGTGAAACGAGTGAGGTAAGAGCTCACAGTGGGGCATGGTGACATGCGTCAGAGGTAAACCCTGTTTGCTGCAAGGAGTGGGCCACGTCGGATCCTTAAGTAATCCGTTGGTTTCCCGCCAGCCCGAATACATACCGCTTGAATCTATTGGTAACGATAGATCTAGATAGATGACCAATTTGAATGACAGAACCCGGCTTATAGGCAATCTGACAAAAGAAGATACCTCAGTAAAACTGAGGTATCTTCTTTCTTGTTGGTATCAGTGCGAAGCCCTAAATAGAACGGTAACGAACGATTATCTGGCTGCTTTCACAATAGCCTCAAAGGCTGTTGGCTCACTGACGGCCAACTCCGCCAATACCTTCCGGTCTAAGTCAATCTTTGCGGCTTTGAGGCCTGCTATCAGCTGACTATAGGTCGTATTGTGCAGTCGTGCCGCTGAATTGATACGGGCGTTCCATAGTTGTCGAAAACTTCGCTTACGATTACGTCTATCACGATAAGCAAACTGCAAACTCTTTGTCACCGCCTGTTTACCACGCTTAATGCTGGCACGATGAGGCCGTGTCATACCTTTAGTGGCGTGACGAATCTTTTGATGTTTTGCGTGTGATGTAACACCTCGTTTAACGCGCATTTACTAGACTCCCAATTTCTGCTTAATCTTCTTGCTGTTGTCACGATCCATCGTGAGTAGTCCTGCGAGCTTGCGCTTACGTGCACCACTCTTCTTTTGTAAAAAGTGGCTAGCATAGGACTTACGAACGCGTACGCGGCCGTTCTTACTGACCTTTACGCGATCTTTGGTACCACTGTGAGTTTTAAGTTTTGGCATATTATCTACTCCTGTTCTTGCTCTGGTTTGGCTACTGGTTTACCTGTAGCCCGTACTACGAATGACAGCTGCTTGCCATTTAATTGAGGCTGTTGATCAACAGCGATACTATCGCCAAAATCGTTGATAACACGTTCTGCCAGTCTGAATCCTATATCCTTATGGGCGAGTTCTCTGCCTCTAAAGATCAGCGTAATCTTTACCTTGTGGCCAGCTTCGAGAAAGCTTTGAACTTTCTTCATTTTGACTTCAAGGTCATGATCGCCAATCTTGAGTCCGAAGCGTATCTGCTTCATCTCAAGGCTCTTAGCATTTCGCTTGTTAGCCTGTTGCTGCTTCGTTTTCTGGTAGTTGTACTTACCCCAATCGACAATTTTCACGACCGGCGGATCTGCATTTGGTGAAATCTCCACCAAATCTAATTCTTGTTCGTCGGCTAGTCGGAGAGCCTCACTACGACTCATAATACCCAGTTGTCTACCGGCGTTGTCGATAACCCTAAGCTGAAATGCCCGAATTGCTCCATTCAGGCGAGTGCTATTGCTGATATAGGATCTCCTTATGTTGGTTTACAGCGGTACATTGTACCAGAGAAGGCAACAGAGGTCAAACCGGCTTTGTCGTCGTCCTTTGCATGATAATAGAACGTACATCGAAATGATGAAGCCTAGATTATGTGATATGGAGTGATTGATGCAGTTTTCTGTGCAGGCTTAAATACTTTGTGATATTTGCAAGAAAACTTGCAGGCCACGCACTGTCTATACAGTAGTGCTGTCGACACTAAGGTAAATACAAAAACAGCCTGGATCTTGGATTAAATCCCAGGCTGCATAGAAAGTGTTTTTGAGCTCTTTCTCTTGGTCTTTGTACGAAACAACGGCTTGCGAGAAGCCGTTGTTTACTCTTTTGACTTTTTGTTTTTGAGCACTTTTTTTATTCAGTGCTACAGATATAGTAGAGGGTTGTGGCGGTAGTGTCAACAAGAAAATAGGGGTATTCTGAAGGGGGTGTGTATAACTTGTGTACGCATTTTTACTCGTTTTTTAGAGGGCTACTGCTAGGGTATTTTACGTTTAGTCATAGCTTTGAGGACAATGGCTCCGACGTGCTACATAGGCTTACATTTTAAGAATAGACTGCCAGGCTATTACGTAAACGGCTAAGAACATAAGTGGATTGACAAAAGGGGTAACGTGTAGTACGATTGAACTTGAGTTAACAAAAACAAAAACAATAAAGCAAGTTCACTTAACTCAACAAAAAATGACGCTCAAACTGCTCTAAAAGCAGTAAGAGCGGTCAGTCATTAGCCACGACAGGCGAGAAGCGCTTAATAATCTACTACTAGAGCGGATTTCTCGCCGGTGGCACCATTATCATCAATATATATATTCTGTTTTTTCGACACCGCTCGGTGTCGCTGAGTATATTAAAAAACCAAGTAGAAGTAGGATAAAACAAAAATGAAAAAGAGTCATGAACCTTAGGCGACAATTATTAGTCTCCGTTTTATTGTGGGTGTCGTTATGTGGTTTTCTCGCCACCACGATACCGAGTGGGCTACCTGTGATATTTCTTATAGTGCCATTCATATTACTTTTTGCTGCATGTTATAGCTCGTGGCGCTTATTGCAGCACGTGGGTGTACGTTACTTTGCACGAGGTAGACCGCATAAACATCTCGGTATATCTGTCTGTGCGAGTGTTATGTTACTTTTAGTATTGCAGTCGCTTGGTCAGCTAACCCTTCGTGACGTCATTACTGTAGCTGCTATAGCATCGATAGGTTATGTGTATCTAGGTCGTGTAAAAGCTCGGCACGTATATGCAGATCCTGGTAGCTAGTGGCCGACCACGGTGGTATACACGAACGTGGTGCGGCAATTACTGCATAATTAACGGGTCTAACATTATGGAAAGGTTTCGGCTAACGTTGTATACTATACATAGTTATGTACCCGGATAACCCCCAAGTTCCTACAGGTAGCCCTACTAATTATACAGGGCAGCCAGATATCCAACACGCGTCACTGCCGCAGAGTGCTATTCCGTCGCACTCTACGCCACAGAATTCTAATTCATCGGCTGAAACGCTTATCCGAGCTCGTCAGCTAGTCGCACAACATGCTGGAGACCCATATCGAATTTGTGAGAGTTTCGGTCAGCTAAAGGCAGCCTATTTGGCTGATCAGTATCACATTACGGTCAATCAGGTGGAGGAGTGATGGAGGTTGTGCTAGCCATCACTGTTATCTTAGTCGCTACGCTTTCTATTGCAGGCCCTATGTTGTTTATAAATCTACGAAATCGTAAGCACGAAGACATCATGTATGAACGTGCAATCGAAATGGTTCCGGTTCTGATACACCTGCCACCTAGTAGTGAGGATACAGAGGTAAATGGTCGAGACATTCGCGATATTGTTGACGAAAATATCTCGAAAGCTCAGATAATTTACAACATTGTTGCGAGCACAACTCAGAAAAGCTTTAAGAATCGTTGGTTTGGGCAGCGCCATTTTAGTTTTGAGATCGTTGGCACAAAAGGGTTTGTTCATATGTATGCCGCAGTTCCCGCTGATATGATCGATGTATTACGACAAGCCATTACGAGTGCATACCCAACCACACGACTTGAAGTTACCGCTGAACAAAATATCTTCAGTCAGGTCGGCGGAGCGAACGGTGTAGTTGGCGGAGAGTTTAATTTAAAGGAATCATTTGCTTATCCAATTGCAACCTATCAGGACCTCAAACGTGACGCCTTTCAATCTCTACTGAATGCGCTTTCTGCGCTCGACGCCACAGATGGTGCGGCTATACAAATAATGTTTCGGCCTGCAGATAACGTCTGGCGTAAACAAGCCACTCAGCACGCCGAGAAGAAACGGGGAGGTGAGAAAGAGCTCAGTGCATCGTTACTCGCAAAGCAGATGGTAACGGCACTTGTAAAGCCCCCAGAACCTGGACACGATGACGGTGGGGGTAAAAGGAAGGAGTTATCTTCGCTTGACCAATCTATTGTCGATTCTATTGACGACAAAACACGATATGCGGGTTTCGAAGTAACTATACGTGTTGTCGCTAGCTCGAATATATCTCAGCGAGCCCAGGCTATTGTCAATAATATTATCGCCAGCTTTTCGCTATTTGATAGTCCGGGAAAAAATGGGTTTAAATATGTGCCAGCAAAGGACAGTTCACAACTTGTTGCTGACTATGTATTACGGAGATTCCCACATCGCCGCAAGCGAAATATAATGAACTCGGTTGAACTGGCAACGGTCTTCCATTTTCCGGATCAACGTAATATCCCTACCTCGCAGTTAAGTAGGCAGGAGTCAAAACAGGTAGATGGACCGCGCAATATGCCTGACAATGGCCTATTGCTGGGATTTAATGTTTTCCGTGGCGTAAAGAAACCGATCCGTTTGGCGCTCAAAGATCGTCAGCGTCATATGTATGCGGTAGGCCAGACGGGCACGGGCAAGTCTACCTATCTTGAGAACTTAGCTCTTCAGGATATGTTAAATGGTGACGGTTTCGCATTTGTGGACCCACATGGTGATACAGTCGATAAATTATTGGCCATGGTTCCTAAAGAGCGTACAGAAGACGTTATATATTTTAGTCCTGCCGACATGAGCTACCCAATGGGCTTGAATCTGTTTGAGTATAATAACCCTGACCAAAAAGATTTTCTTATCCAAGAAGCACTCAATATGCTCTATAAGTTGTATGATCCACAACATCAGGGGATCATGGGGCCCCGCTATGAAAGCATATTTCGTAATGCCGCGCTGGCAATCATGGCAGACCCTAACGGGGGTACTTTTGTTGATATACCGAAGCTTTTCCGAGATCCCGATTTCTTGAAGCAAAAATTACAATATGTTAAAGATCCAAACGTACTAGATTATTGGCAGAAAGAATACCCTGCGAGTCAACGCTCTAACGAAGCGGGTGAAGTGACAAGCTGGTTTGTGAGTAAATTTGGAGCCTTCCTGAGTAATGAAATGATGCGAAATATTATAGGTCAGACTAAGAGTGCTTTTGATCTGCGCGACATCATGGATCATAAAAAGATTCTGTTAGTTAATCTTAGTAAGGGTCGCACGGGTGATCTCAATAGCAAACTACTGGGCATGATATTCGTTATGAAGTTTCAGGCTGCTGCAATGAGCCGTAGTAATATACCCGAAGATGATCGCGTTGACTTTTGTCTGTACGTCGATGAGTTTCAAAATTTTAGCACTGATAGCTTTGCGACAATAATGAGCGAGGCGCGCAAATATCACCTAAACCTTATAGTGGCAAATCAGTTCACTACACAATTAACTGAAGAGATTCGAGATGCCGTATTCGGTAATATGGGTACTATAGTCAGTTTTCGTATTGGCCAGAATGATGTTGAAGCTTTGGGTCGTTACTTCCAGCCTCAGTTTGACGGTGATGATTTATTGCGAGTGCCTAACTACAACTCTATTGTACGGACATTAGTTGGCGGTGTGCCAACTCAGCCATTTAGTATGGCGGCCTTACCACCGCTTGGAAAACCAAACTCTCAATTAGGTGACGCTCTTAAGCAGCTTTCAGCTGCTAAATACGGTAAGCCACGTGCTGCCGTTGAGAAAGCTATTTTTGAACGTATGGCAACTAAACCTGTCGCACCAAAGACCAATCCTAATCAGGGCCCACTAGGAGCTCCTCCTCCTGCTGGCTGGTCCGGTCCAGGCCTTGCACCTTCACCGCAGTCTTCATCTGCGCCAGGTTCTTTCCTGGATGAATGGCTTTCTAAACAACGTACACAGTCACCACTATCGCCATCTCAACCCTCACGTAATGCTGTGGTTGGTGACGAGGCGCCAGTATCATTTTCACAGACACCAGCCATTGGGGTGTCGGGTCCGCAGGGCGGCAGTAGTACTCTCAGTACGGATAGGGCACAGCAAGAGCGGCGTACATCTATAAGCGCTAACCAACCAGAGAGTGTGCTCCAGATACGAACAAAGGTTCCAAGGGATCCAGGTGAAGATGATACTATAGCTATAGATAATGAAGGTAAGCTACAACTTAGAGAACCTAGCTCTATTCCCAAAGAAGGGTCTTGAATGAAAATACATAAGACTAGAAGGGAAGTGGTAGCTTCTGTGTTACCGTACTACTGCATCAAATCCTTTCACGGCTAGTATTCGTTTATCGGATTGTCCCTAAGGTGTTAAACCCTTGTGAAAAGGGGTGTATAGCGATATACTAATAGATAGTTATAAAGGTGTTAACCAAAATCGAGAGAGGGTTGTGACTGTGGCTGACAAAGGATATTCGGCTGATCAGATTCAAGTGCTCGAGGGTCTGGATCCTGTTCGCAAACGACCCGGTATGTATATCGGAAGTACTGGGACAGAAGGCCTACACCATATGGTGTGGGAAATCGTAGACAATGGTATCGATGAAGCGCTTGCAGGTTATGCCACACAAGTACAAGTGATTATGCTTGCTGACGGTGGTATTACTGTCTTCGATGACGGTCGTGGGATTCCAGTCGATATTCATCCTAAAACAGGAAAAAGTACTGTAGAAACAGTTCTGACGGTATTACACGCTGGTGGTAAGTTTGGTGGGGGTGGCTACAAAGTAAGCAGCGGCCTACATGGAGTAGGCTCTAGTGTAGTTAACGCACTTAGTACGAGGCTTATCGTCAATATCTACAAAAATGGTAAGGTCTATCATCAAGAGTATACTCGAGGTGTACCTGATAACGACCTGACGATGATAGGCAAAGCTCCGATCGACAAGCCTCATGGTACAGAAATCACTTTCTACCCAGACCCTACTATATTTACGCAGACTCAAGAGTTTGATTATGATACGATCCTGGATAGGATGCGTCACAATGCATATCTCACGAAGGGCGTTAGAACTACACTTTTTGACACCAGAACTGGTAAGAAATATAGCTTCTATTTTGAAGGTGGTATACAGAGCTACGTCCGCCATCTAAATATAGGCAAGGAGCCTATAGATGACGATATTTTTTATGCTGACCGACAAGTGCAGGATAGCCAGATAGAAATTGCTTTACAATACACAGACAGCTTCACAGAGACTATTAAGCAGTTTGCTAACAATGTACCAAATCCGGAGGGGGGCACACATCTGACTGGTTTTCGTACAGCACTTACACGTGTAGTTAACGATTACGCCCGTAAGAGTGGCCTACTAAAAGAAAAAGAGGAAAATCTCAGCGGTGAAGATACCCGTGAGGGTCTTACAGCTGTGATGCTTGTAAAGTTACCTGATCCGCAGTTCGAAGGTCAAACTAAGGGTAAGTTAGGTAATCCAGAAGTTAGAGGCTACGTAGAGCAGGTAATGACAGAATACTTCGGCTACTATCTGGAAGAACATCCTGCTATTGCAAGAAAGATAGTCGGTAAGGCACTTTTGGCTGCTCGAGCTCGCAAGGCTGCTCGTGCTGCTCGTGAGAATATTATCCGCAAAGGTGTACTAGACGGAGCGAGCATGCCGGGTAAATTAGCAGATTGCTCCTCGAAAGACCCGGCCGGTTCAGAGCTCTATTTAGTTGAGGGTGATTCCGCAGGAGGATCAGCTAAGACGGGGCGCGACAGCAAAACCCAGGCGATACTGCCATTGCGCGGTAAAGTCTTGAATGTTGAGCGCGCTCGGCTCGACAAAATGTTGGCTAATAATGAGATCGTAAGCCTCATAAAGGCATTAGGTGTTGGTATAGAAGATAGCTTCAATGTCGACACCTTGCGTTACCATCGAATTATTATCATGACCGATGCTGATGTAGATGGTAGCCATATCGCGACGTTGCTTATGACGTTCTTTTTTCGCTACATGCGAGAAATCGTTGACCGAGGCCACGTCTACTTGGCTAAGCCACCCCTATTCGAGCTAGTAAAACCTGGTCGTAAGAGTAGTGAATTTATTTATGACGAAGCAGAGCTCGATAGAGTGCTCGATAAACGCATTGCTGATCGTAAGAAAGACGGTGTTAAAGTGGACGATGCCGCTGAACGCTTTCGCCAAGCTGGCTTTATAGAGCAGAAACGCTATAAGGGTTTGGGCGAGATGGATGCTGAGCAGTTATTCGAGACGACTATGAACCCAGAGAAGCGAGTACTCGTGCAGGTCAAGATTGAAGATGGGGAAAAAGCGGATGCTATCTTCAATAAACTAATGGGTACTGAAGTTTCTTTACGCAAGAACTTCATTCAGGCAAACGCTAAGTTTGTAAAGGACCTAGACATTTAGTATGGCAGACTTAACTGATAACACACGCCCGGATGACATTTCATCAGACTCAAGCACGACACCTTTGAGTCCAGTTGAACCTCAGGTCGAGATCCTGACGGGATTTGACCATTCACGTATCGTAGAGCGACGTACGGTCGAGAATGTCATGGAAGATAGCTATTTACGCTATTCAATGAGTGTCATTGTAGACCGAGCGTTGCCGGATGTACGCGACGGCCTGAAGCCTGTACATAGACGTATTTTATATAGTATGAACGAAGAGGGCTTACGCAGCAGCAGCCGCCACCGTAAGAGTGCCAATGTGGTTGGCGCAGTAATGGGTAAGTATCATCCTCATGGTGATGCTTCCATTTACGATAGTATGGTGCGCTTGGCACAGCCGTGGGCTACGCGCTACTTGTTAGTAAATGGGCAGGGAAATTTCGGTAGTATGGACGGTGACCCACCGGCTGCTATGCGTTATACGGAAGCCAAGATGCACCGCCTAGCGGATGAGCTACTGCAGGATATCGATAAAGAGACAGTTGACTTTCGTGACACTTACGACGGAGAGGGTCAAGAGCCGACCGTACTTCCTGCGAAGTTGCCGAACTTGTTGCTAAATGGACAACTGGGTATTGCTGTCGGTATGGCTACCAATATACCACCACACAATTTGGCTGAAGTAGTTGACGCGACGGTATATAAAATTGAACACCCTGACGCGTCACTAGACGAGCTACTTAAGTTCATAAAGGGCCCAGACTTTCCGACTGGTGGCATAATTTATGGCGCAGATAGCTTACGTCAAGCGTATGCTACAGGCCGTGGAGGGGTGATAAACCGTGGTGTAGCTGAGATTATAGAAGGCAAAAAAGGTCGTCATCAGATTATCGTCACAGAAATACCCTATGCTCTTAATAAAGAGACTGGCTTAGTTGTAAAAATTGCCGACCTGGTTAATGAGAAGAAGATAGTTGGCGTTAGTGATGTGCGAGACGAGTCAGCACGCGGTAATGTGCGCATCGTCATCGACCTTAAAAAGGATGCATATCCGAAGAAAATCTTAAATCAACTATACAAACTTACGCCGCTACAGACTAGCTTTCATTTCAATATGATGGCTTTGGTGGACGGTATCCAGCCGCGTGTCCTAGGGCTTCAGGATATCTTAGGCGAGCACATAAAGCACCGCCAAATCGTCGTACGCCGTCGAACCGAGTTTGAGCTACGTAAGGCCGAAGAAGAAGCGCACATCAAAGAGGGCCTTAAAATTGCGCTCGATCATATTGATGAAGTCATCAATACTATTCGTGCCTCTGAAACAACAGACGAGGCCCGAGAAAACCTGATAGCTAAGTTTAACCTCAGTGAGATTCAGGCACGAGCTATCTTGGCAATGCAGTTACGTACGCTTGCGGGTCTAGAGCGTAAGGCAATAGAAGATCGGCTAGAAGAGCTGCGTAGGCTAATCGCTGAGCTTAAGGGTATTCTGGCTGATGAACGGAAGATTTTACAAATTATCAAAGATGAGATGCTAGAGCTCAGAAAGCAATATGGAGACGAACGCCGCACCCAGGTCATACCCAGTGAGCTAAATCGTCTAAGTGATGAGGACCTTGTACCTGATGAACAAGTTGTTGTAACACTTACAAATGCTAATTATATTAAGCGTAGCCCGATAGCGGACTATAAGCGCCAAGGTCGCGGTGGTAAGGGTCGCCGTGGCATGGCGACACGTGAAGAGGATGTGATCGAACATGTTGTGAATGCATCTACGCATGATTATCTGTTATTCTTCACAAATCGCGGTCGCGTATTCCGCATCAAGACTTACGAAGTACCAGCTGCAGGTATGGGTGCTAAAGGTGTTGCTATTGTAAATTTGCTGCAATTACAGCCTGACGAAACAGTGAGTGCTGTCTTAAATGTAAGTAAGACGGATAAGGCTGCTAATCTAATAATGTGTACAGTCCACGGCGTTGTAAAGAAAACTCCATTTGAACAATACCAAAACGTGCGCAGTAACGGACTAATTGCCATAAATCTAGATGATGGTGACGAGCTTAAGTGGATACGTATGACTAGTGGAGATAATGAGGTTGTTATAAGTACCAGCCAAGGCCAGGCAATTCGCTTCCATGAGAAGGATGCACGTCCTATGGGACGCGCTAGCCGTGGCGTACGTGGTATACGACTACGCAGTGACGATCATGTCATTGGAATGGATGTTGTTGAGGAAGGTAGTAGTATATTCGTAATAAGTAAGTATGGTTACGGAAAACAGACTAAAGTGGCGCAGTTTACGCCACACGCACGAGGTGGTGTTGGGATCCGTTCTGCAGTCGTAAACGTTAAGACAGGTGAGTTAGTGGGTGTGAAGACACTGGGTAGTGGTGACGACCAAGAGGTTATCATTATTAGTAAGGGTGGTCAGACGATACGACTCGGTATTAAGGATATACCTGCGATTGGACGCGCAACTCAGGGTGTTCGGATCATGCGTTTGAATGGTGGTGATGAAGTGGTAAGCCTAGCACTTGTTGATAAGAGTGAAGGGCCTGAGGAAGAAGACGAGGCCACGCCTGAGATCGCCACTAATAGTGCAGTTTAAAAAGTTGCCCATATCTGCCTTATGTCGTTCGTAACACATCGACTACAGCGATGATACTGATGTATGAAAAACTACGAAGTAGGAAAGTTTGTTCTTGACTTACAGAGTGATACTCGCTAAACTACTAGCCAGTGCTTAGAGGTTCTATTTAGGTGTCTCAAAGAGTCAACAAGAACACTCGAGGTGAACGTTAAAAATTGAATAGTGCAAATCAACGTCAGTTCACGATATGTGAATTGTTTTAAATCCTTTGCCCATTAGGGCAAAGGTGTAGTAAGTCAGCAAGACTGAAGTTAAGACAAATTCTTTTTGGAGAGTTTGATCCTGGCTCAGGATGAACG